>UMBR01061485.1_pt1 | contig 63807 bp, 56 predicted proteins | sample 1964011 | NCBI WGS metagenome assembly UMBR01 (sample SAMEA4835946, study PRJEB28245) | human gut metagenome | biome: gut microbiome; material: fecal sample | place: Denmark | collected 2008
AAATCTAGAACATCTAAAAGCATGACTAATTTATCTTTGGCTAGGTTCTCGATATCACTATAACCCTCATAAGGCTTACTTTTAATAAAATCGAGGCCATTTTGAAACTCATCATTAGTTTTATCAACATATTCTTCCGGTAAAGTTTTCTTTAAATTATCTAGTTGTTCTTTAGTAGAAATATTTTTTAAAGACTCAATATAATACCTTTGTAAGTCTGTTAAAGCACTTTGATGTTCTGTAATGTAAGCATTTACTCTTTTTAAGATCTCTTCATATATATACTTACCAGCATTAAAAGTAGTATATCCTAGTTCCTTCTTTGGAACTTTAATAATAACATACTTATCTTCATAGTCACTTCTACCATAAGTTAAACACACATTAGCATCACTACTTAAAGAAATACAATTAGTATCTTTATCATAATGAGTTTTAACATGATTAACCATTTCTTCTAAAGTAAGATTTGATTCTTCATTATATCTATTTCTATTATTATAAAAAGTACTATCGGTAACAATCTTACTGATATGACCATTACTATCTAAAGTAGAACCATTCCTGATACCAGTCATATCTCTTTTATTTAAAGCCCTAAAAAAGTAATAATAATTAGTATCTTGATAACAATTAGTTATATTAAATAATTCGTTCATCTTTAACACCCTCCATTTATATATTTATCCTATCATAAACCTTGAAAAAGAAAAAGACCATTCAAATATAAATTGAACATTCGAAATATTTTATATAAATAGTAAGTTTATTTTTTCTCATAACTTTTTGGAAAGTTGAAATTCAATGACACTTTTTCGGAATTATCTATAATACAATCATTACAATGTGGATACTTAGTATATAGACTTCCCCAAGGTCCTTCATAATTACTCCTTTGACTAAGGATAGTTTGTAGATATTCGTCAAAGTCATTAAAATAAAATATTACTTCTGGGTCTGTTTGCATTCTTAATTTCATAAGCTTAAGGTGAGTTTCTATTGGAAGGTTAATCTTTATTAATGTTATATTATCATGATAATGATTAGCCATTTCAATAATTTGCAATAAAGAATAAATATAGTTAGCATTAATGCCAGGCACATCAAAAATAATAAGTTTATTTTCACTATTTTTTAAGGCTGCAAAAACTTTATTAACTAATCTTATATAAAGTTCTTCACTTCTTTGTCTTTCAGATTGTTTATCATTTATTTCATCAGCAATAGCATCATGGGATATAACAACAGCTTTAACTGGAGATGATTCTAAAATTTTATTTGCTAAAGTACTCTTTCCAGTTGTTGAAGGACCAGTAATTATTACTATTCTACTATCAATATCTATTTGCATATATATCGCCTCTTTAGGTGTGCTATTATAACAAAATGCTCTTATATAATCAATCACTTAATATAATGTAACCTTTTTATACACCATTATTTATTGGATATCTATTTGATTTAAAATAACAGCCAATGTAATATAATTTAGAACTACTAGAATCATAAACTATTATTAAATTACTTGCTCTTTTCGTTTTTATTTTATAATACAAATTATTATTTATTTCTTTAGGAAAATTTTCTTCAAACAAGTGATAAAATTCAGAATTATAATTATTTTTACAAACTATTATTTGATTTTCTAAATGTTTTAAGTCATCATTATCTAATTGGCTTATAATCTCTTCATTATCGGATTCTTTGTAATCAAAAATATAAAATTCATCGGCATAACGTGATACATTGGGAGTTATAAAAACACGTGCTTCTTTTACTGGTTTCGTAATTTCTAGCTCCCCTTTGAAATTTTCATTTACTATGTAATTATCTTGGCTATTTATTAAAGCAAAAATAAAAATTACGGTTAATATTATAATAAATTGCCAAAAGATTATTTTTTTCATTTTAACTCTTTTCCTTTATTTGGATACTATTTTTAAATAATAAACTTTTATCTTATCAACATTTTTTTTGAAGCAAAGTTTTTATGTTTAATTTTTATTTTTTAACTCCAACTTAATATCATTTAATATTTCAGAATAATCTTTATCTAGTACTGTACTCATAATTTTCAAGTAACTTTCATACCTATCTATACTAATTAGACCACTTAGGACACCTTGTTTAACCATACAAGAATTGTTAGGTTCATTAAAATGCAAGCAATCATCGAATTTGCATTTATCTTGCCAATTTATAAACTCTGAAAAATAGTCTTGAATTTCTATTGGGGTGAAAGATGAAACATCTAAACTCCTAATACCTGGCGTATCAATAATAGAAGAATTTGTTTTCCAAACATAATATTTTGAAGTAGTAGTAGTGTGTCTTCCTCTTTTACTTTTATCACTTACATGACCAGTTTTTACTTCATTATCATTCATTATCGCATTGGTAAGAGAAGATTTGCCAACGCCACTATTACCAACAAATATGGCTTGTTTATTTTTTAACTCAGATTTTAATTCATTTATACCAATATTCTTATAAGTTGAAGTTTCAATTACTTTTATTCCTAAATCTCTATATCTTGAAAGAATTTTTTTCTCTTCTTCCGTCTTTAAATCACACTTATTTAAGCAAATTATTGCAGGGATTTTACTATTTTCTAAAATCATTAAATATCTGTCAATAAATTTGGGATGCAAAGGAGGTTCTTTAGCTGCTACAACAATTACAGCTAAATCAATATTGGCAGCAATATTTTTTGTTAATCCTATATCATTTAATCTAGTACTATCTTTTTTAGTTCTTGTAAGTAATGAGCTTCTAGATAATAAGTGCTTAATAATATATGTATTATTTGCTTTTTCAATATCTACTTTATCACCGGGAAAAACTACTTGATTACAAACTAAATTAATATTTTTTCTTAGTTTGGCTATGATTACTTTATCATTATATAAAACATAAGTATCATTATATCTAACTTCTATAACTACTCCATAGTTACTACAAGAAGCAATAATAAAATTATCTAAAGTTGCATTTTGTTTTTTAAAAACCTTTTCTTTGGCTTTCTTTTTCTTTTCTATACTTTTTTTGGTTTTAAAACTATCATAAGCATTATAGTGTGGCATATAATTTTCCTTTCAAGATAAAGTCTAGAATACAATCAAAATTTTAAACAGGCTTTTTCTTTCTTTTCTTTATCTATCTAAAATATAGCACATAATTAGTAAAAATAACATAAATAAAAAGACTCTATTCCTTAATAGAATAAAATCTATTTAATCAAAATAAATAATTTTTTCTCTTTTAAATTTTCGAGATTCTTTAGTTTCTGATGCCATTTTCTCATAAGAAGCATTAGTTTTAGGACTTATATCGACATTATTTTTATAATCAGCAAGCATACTTTCTAGCAATTCATCTCTAGTATTATTAGAATCTATTACTTGTACTAAGAAAGTACTATAAGGAAAAGTAGAAAATATTTCGTTAGTAAATATGGTCTTTTTAAATTCAACACCAGAATTTATAGTAAAATAATAATCTTCATCAAAAACAAGTTTTTTACCAATATCATAAATATACTTCTTATCATCAGTGATAAGTTCTAAGATACTATAGTCACTATACTTTTCTTTTAATAAATTAACCTGACCTTTTGCTAATAGAAAATATGCAAGTACTAAAGTTATTTCATTATGATATCTATGTAGTAATCTATGGCACAAAATATAAGTTAATAAAGGAAAACGACCATAATCATAGAAAGCTAATTCTTCTAAAAGATCATCATCAATTTTTTTAACTTTTCCTTCTTTAAAAGCCTTTTTTAAACTAGCTTTTTCTTGATTTTTTTCATACATTCTTAAAATTTCATCCAGACGCATAATAGCACTTCCATTTTTCATTTTACTCTTATATCATATTTAAATTGCAAAAGCAATCAAAAAAGTATTTTTATTGTTATTATTTAATATTTTCTTAGTACGAATACTATTTTTATCATACTTATATGATACATTTAAGTTAGTATTACTAATACTTTGTAATTTTCTACCATTACTCCAATTAAAAATAGTATTACCTATTTTTAATGTATTGCCTATATAAATATGAAATATCCGTAAACAGTATAATATTATTAAATACTAAGTTTGATTAAAAAAATAATCATCAGAACTAAATATCTATTTCTAATGTTTACTTCTTATTTTTACATTTAATTTTTCATTTCTTTTTTTAATATCTACTATTTAAAATAGCATCGAATATAATATAGCTTATTACTGTTTATATCGTAAACTAATATCAAATTACCTTTTCTAGTATTCTTGATTTTATAATACAAATTATTATTTATTTCTTTAGGAAAATTTTCTTCAAACAAGTGATAATACTCCGAATTATAATTTCTTTTGCAAATCAAAATCTGATTTTCCAAATGTTTCAAATCATCATGGTCCAATTGTTTTACAATATCGTCACTATCTGACTTATTATAATTAAAAATGTAAAATTCGTCAGCATACCTGAAAGCATTTGGGGTCTTAAAAATCAACTTCTCTGCTTTTGGGCTTTTTATTCTAATTTCATTATCAAAATTTAAATTTACTAAATTATTATTTTGGAGTATTATAAAAGCTATTATTAATACTAAAATAAATTCGAAAAACAATATTTTTTTCATTAATTATCAACACTTTCTGGATAAAATATCATAAAATCAACATTCCAAGCATGAGGTTGTAAAAAATTATTATTCTGTAAAACCTAAGAGATTATTACTGTCATCTCGTAAAAAGTATAACATATAATTTTTATGTTTTTCAATAACTATACTACTATTTTCTAAAACATAAGATATTTCTTCGTTATTTAATATTTTCTTAGTAATATTATATAAATCATCATAGATATATTCATAAGTGTTAATACCAAAAAAGAAACTTTAATCAACATTTCTATTGAATAAAATTTCTTTCGTTTATTAAAATGATTATATTTTCTTAAAAACTTAACCATCTTATCACATTATACTATCTCTTTGTTTTTTTGCAATAAACCAGATTGTACATTTTTTCGTAGCCATACAGTACACTAAATTGTAAACTTTGCAGTAATTTTAACTTATTAAATATTGCTCTTAATGTATTCAAAATAATACATAGCATTTTTATATATTTATTTCTAATTCTTTATCTTCTACTTTTAAATGGTAATCTTCGATTTTATCAATAGTCTTTCCATAATAGTTTCTAACATTGTAATTGCCATTCACTAAGGTATGAAGATAATTAAAATCTTTATTGGAATTATCTGTAATTTTTGATATATCATCATCTTTTACTTCTACAAATATATAGTAATTATCTGGTAACTTATATATTTCAATTAAATAATTGCCTTCATTATAGGTATAAGAATCATCTATTAAAAGAAAATTATTTATCTGATAGCCGTCATTATTAGGATAGTAGTAAATTCTACCACCAAATTTTCTAAATATAGCATATGCTGGCTCGTCACTAGAATAATAAAGGGTATTTTTATGATTGCATTCTCTTGATGCCAAACAGGCATTAGCTGGAGAAGGAAACTTGACAGAACTTAGAATTACATCTGACTCAAAGGTTCCCATATACGCTAAAATTATTTGGGCAATAATTATTAACCATTTAAATTTATGATTTAATCTCCTCTTTTTATAAACATGTAATTTCCATATTAAATAGGCTGCTGCTACTAGTCTTATTACTAAAATTGGCGTTATATCAAGATAAGTCCCCATTAATCCTAGACTAGAAATAAAACCAGCCGTTGTTACTAGAGCCAGTACTGCATATATATCCATAGCAGTAAATATTTTATTATTATTTTCTTTTGATAAATTCATAAGTTACTTAATTCCTTCTATAATATTTAAATTAATTATGTTTCTTTTCCTTAAATTCGATTTTTTCATCATTTATCTTTACTTCATAATTATCAAAATCATTAATTATCTTGCCATAAAAATTATATATTTTATAACTCGGGTCATAAGCAAGTTTTAATAGTTCAAAATCGCTATCTGCATTATCTTTTACATTATCTATTTTACCGTCGCCAGCAATATTAACACTGACGAAGTATTTTTTATCTTCTAATTGATAAACATAGACGCCATAATTACCGTCGTTATAAAAATATGTCTCATAATGCTGTTTATAATCATAATTCCAATAATTATTTTCTAACTTAAAGTAAGCGACGTAAAATTTCTTAAAAAATATATATTCGTTTTCTTTACCATAGAAAATAGTGTTGCTTGCACATTGTTCATTATACTTACACATGTCTATAGCGTTATCAAATTTTCTAAAAAAAGAAACAATGCCTTCAAAAAATAAAGAAAATATAATTATTAATGGATATGATATTTTTAACCACTTTCTTTGCTTTCTAGTTAAGAACTTATCAGAAAAATATTTATTTAATGATATCACTGTTATAACCGCAACAATAACATCCATAGTTTGTAAATCACCGATTGTAGAAAATGTCATATTTGCCCTAATCATAGAAATTCTAGCTAGCCAATATAAAATGCAAAAAGCGACTGCAATAATTGAATAATCTTTTTTCATCTGCCTAACTCTCCTTTATTTATCTAACTAAAATATACCATATAATTTAAGTAAATTATATAAAAAAGAGACTTTAATCACATAATATGAAATAAAATCTCTTTAATGTTATATATATTATCTGTCTTGCTTTTTAGGACCTACATAAGTTAGGGTATCTCTGTGTTTTTTCTTATTATTTTCAGGATTTATTGGGTGTTCTTTAAAGTATTCATCACTTCTTCTTTTCACGTCATCAAACACTTTTAATAGTTCAAAATAATAATTATGAGCTCTGTAATTGCCTTCCACGGTGTAAATATTTCCTTTTTTTAGATTGTACCGTTCATATTTATCTATAATGTAATCTTGAGCAAATTCATAATAGCAATACGCATATCCAGAAAACCCATCATAGCAGTGAAATTCATTTGGTTCTGATTGCATTTCGTAATTTCCAATATACATAAAATTATTTAATACATCTTTTCTTTGAAAATGGATAACATAAGTGTAATCATAAAGAAATCCGTATTCATCTGGCACTTGTTTTACAACTCGTGGATTACAATAATTATATGAAGTAGAAACACCAACTACACATTCCAGCTTATTTAAATCCTCAAGATTTTTTGGTATATTATTATCCTTAGTTATTTTAACTCTAAAAGCTTTTTCTTGTCTGGAAATCTTTTTCTCATCAAAATACATCATATTGAATATTAGATATCTTCCGTTATATTCCGGATATTTTTCACTTTTAATTTTGTAAGCAAAAGTATCGCCAACTACCCAGTTTTTTATTTTTAGTTTATCAATATTTGTCATTACTACCCTCGCCTTATCTTAAGCAAAAGTCTACTGGTGAATTTTCTATTATAATTTTCTTAATTTTTTATTTTCACCATTAATCGTTATTTCATAGTCATCGATTGTATCAACTATTTTTCCATAAAAATTTTTAATTTTTACATCTTTATTGCGAGGAAAACTTAAATTTTCAAAATTTATTTCGGATGTATCTTTAATATCTAAAGTGATATCATTTTTATCTTGAACGACAATAAAATACTTAGTATCTAAAGAAAAAATATTTATTAAAACGTTGTTATCTTCGTACATATATTTTAATTCTAAGTCCTTTGAACGAGAATTCCAATAGTTACCATTATATGAATAATAAAAAGGAGTATTTTTCAAATCAGCAATAACATAATATTTATCACTTTGATAAGAAACGTAATTATCATAATCACACTTATTTAAGTAATAGCAAGCATTTGCTGGATTTTGATAATGAGTAAAACTAGCAATTATCTTGTCGCCAAATATAAAATAAAATAATAATATTAAACCAGTAAAAACTAATATTTTCTTATTATTTGTTTTCTTTTGATTACTGCTTAAAGTTTTATAAGTACCATAAATAATGCCTGCTATACCAACTAAACTAGTTATTTTAAAAGCATAATTTATATTAATCAAAATATCTTCAGAACTTCCTAAATAGAAAATAAACATTGCTGATATTATCATAATACAAAATGATATTAAAATTATATTATTGCTTAAATTTTTATTAGTCATTTTTTCTCCTTTTTACGATTTAATCAATATGGGTAAAATGTAGTTATCTAGCCCTCCTATCGCATTAATTCCAGGAAGAAGCATTCCGATTATACCTTCTGATATGGTTCCATAAAAATCTAATGATGATTCCATAACATCTGATTCTTTTCCAAAAACTTTCTTTGGTAAAGTTAATGTCATTTTTGTTTCTTTTCTTAAATCGAAAGTTATTCCTTTTGAAATAGAAAGTCCGATATCCCTGCCTAAACTTGCAGAAGCAGAAACTGCTAAACCGTCTGAAACATCAATTCCAACACTTATAGCATTAAAGCCGATAGATAAACCACTTTCAGTTATGTCTATATTTATAGAATTTGGTTGTGGTATATTTAAGTTACCGGTTTGGAAATTTTCATTAACGCCTCCAGTTACTCCTCCTAAAAAAGGCTTAATTCCACCAAATTTCATCACTTCTTGACTTGTCGTGTATGTAGTTTTAACACCAATTTTTCTTTTTATCCAATCAAAACCATTTGAAACTGTCTTAATAGCGCCATTTACAGCATTTGACACACTTTTTTTGGCTTTTTCATAATACTCTCCCAATTTTGAGAATGGATTAGAAGATCTTCCACCCGAGTCAATTCTGTTTACTGGGTTATTAAGGCAATAGCAGTATGCATTCAATGATAATATGTTCCCAGTCTTTATTAATATACCATCACAATTAATGAACCTTCCCATCTTAGGACTATAATATCTACTATTTAAATAATAAAGATTAGTTTCTGTATCATAATAGTATGATCTATATCTAAATGGGTTTATTAGAGCAACATTTGAAGTGTCTGTTATATCTTTACCAGTACTATCTTTTATAGATAAGATATTACCATAAGAATCATAATTATATGTACATACTTCTTTATAGTTACTATCATAGATACCAATAATATCATCAAAGGCATTTTTCTTATAATAATAAGTATCACCTTGATATGTAAAACCTAAGAGATTATTAATGTCATCTCGTAAAAAGTATAACATATAATTCTTGTGCTTTTCAATAACTATACTTCTATTTTCTAAACAATAAGATACTTCTTCGTTATTTAATATTTTCTTAGTACGAATACCATTTCTATCATACTTATATGATACATTTAAGTTAGTATTACTAATACCTTGTAATTCTCTACCATTACTCCAATTATAAGTAGTATTACCTATTTTTAAAGGATTACCTATATTATCATAAGTAATAGTGTCATTATTAAACTTAGTTAATTGGTCTTTATAATTAGGATTACCATATGTATAAGTATCAGTATTTATTAATATAATATTTTATTACCGAAGTTATAATAAGTATACTCTACTCTTAAATTATCATTAATATCACACTATAATATTATTTTCATATACTATCTATAAGGAGAGAATTATGAAAAAAATATTTAGTATTATAATTTGTTTAGTATTAATTTTAATGATTAGCTTGCTTAATATTCATAATAAAAAAGATGAAGATAAATCTTTAACGAAAATTAAGGTAGCTGAAGTTACACACTCAGTTTTCTATGCTCCATGGTATGTTGCTATAGAAAATAATTATTTTAAAGATGAAGGTTTAGACATTGAACTTATTTTAACACCAGGAGCTGATAAAGTAGCTGCTGCTGTCTTATCTAATGATGTTAATATTGGCTTTGCAGGTTTAGAAAGTACTATCTATGTTTATAATGGTGGTGAGGCTGACTACTTAGTAAACTTTGCTGGTCTAACTAAAAGAGATGGTCAATTTATTTTAAGCCGTTCTAAAAACGATAATTTTAATTTAGAAGAATTATATGGTAAAGAAGTTTTAGTAGGTCGTAAAGGTGGTATGCCGGCCTTAAATTTTCTAAATGCTCTTAAGAAAATGAATATTGATAGTGGTAAGATAAATTTAAACTACTCAGTTGAATTTGCCGCATTATCTGGTTCTTTCATTGGTGGGATGGGTGATTATGTTAATCTTTTTGAACCAACCGCTACCAAGTTAGAAAAAGAAAACTTTGGTTATGTCGTTGCTAGTATTGGTGCATATTCTGGTGAAATGCCCTACACAACTTACTATGCTAGAAAAAGTTATATTGAAAATAATAAAGATATAATTGATAAATTTAAGAATGCTTTAAATAAAAGTTTAGAATTTGTTAAAAATAATGAACCAGAGGTAATAGCGGAGGCTATCCATAATCAATTTAAAGATGAAAGTCTTAATAATTTAACTACAATGATTAAAAGATATAAAGATTATGACTGTTGGTATGATGATACCCATATTAAAGAAATAGCTTATCAAAATTTAGAACAAGTAATGTTAGATAATAACCTTATAGAAAATAAGATAGATTTCAATATTTTAGTTAATAATAATTAGTTAAATAACTTTAAAGGATATATAATGCCTAAAGTTTTAGAAATAAAAAATTTAAAAAAAGAATATCATACTCTAAAAGGTGAAATTCTAGCCTTACAAGATGTTTCTTTTAGTATTAATGATAAAGATTTTGTAGCTATTGTTGGACCATCTGGATGTGGTAAATCTACTATTCTTTCAATTCTTACCGGATTAGATAAAGATTTTGAAGGGTTAATTGATACGCATAATAAAAAAATTGGTTATATGTTGCAAACAGACTGTTTACTACCCTATTTAACTATTTGGGATAATGCAATTTTAGGTCTTAAATTAACGCATGCTCTTACTAAAGAAAACTTAGATTTTGTTGCTAACCTAATTAAAAAATATAATTTAAGTGAATTTAAAGACAAGTATCCTAGTAGTTTATCGGGAGGTATGCGCCAAAGGGTGGCTTTAATTAGAACACTTGCTACTAATCCGGATATCTTACTTTTAGATGAGCCATTTAGTGCCCTTGACTATCAAACCAGATTAGAAGTAAGTAATGATGTTTATAATATTATTAAGTCGGAAGGCAAAACAGCAGTTATTGTAACCCATGATATTGGCGAAGCTATTGCTACTTCTAGTAAAGTTATTGTCTTATCGAAAAGACCCGCAATTATAAAAAATATTTATGATATTAAATTAGATAATCCTAAAAACCCTATTCTTAATCGTAAAGATGCTAAGTTTAATTATTACTACGATCTTATTTGGAAGGAGTTAGAGGAATATGTCACCGAAACAAATAGCTTATCTAAAAAAAATTAAAAGAGATAATCTTCTAATTCTTCTTGTTCAAATAATAATTATTGTTGTGTTTTTACTTACTTGGGAGTTTTTAAGTAAATATAATATTATTAATAGTTTTATCTTTTCTAGTCCTAGTAAAATTATTAAAACTTTAATTAGTCTTATTAGTAATCATAACTTTTTTAATCATCTACTTACTACTACTAAAGAAGTCTTAATATCTTTTGGTCTAGGATTTATAATTAGTCTTATAATATCTATTCTATTTTATTTAGTTAAACCTATTTATAAAGTATTTGACCCTTTTATTACCATGTTAAATTCTTTACCTAAAGTTGCTATTGGTCCATTAATCTTAATATGGTGTGGGGCTAATATTAAATCTGTCATTATTATGGCTTTACTTATTAATTTAATAGTTAGTTTAGTTACTATTTATACTGGTATGTTAAATGTTAATAAAAATCACTTATTATTATTTAAAAGTTTTAGGGCTAGTAAGTTGCAAACTTTATATTATCTAATTATCCCTAGTAGTCTATCTAGTATTATTTCTTCAATTAAGTTAAATCTTTCTTTAAGCTTTATCGGAGTAATTATGGGAGAATTCTTAGTAAGTAAAGAAGGAATCGGTTATTTAATTATTTATGGAACTCAGGTATTTAATTTGGATTTAGTATTAACTGGTGTTGCTGTCTTAATAGTTTTATCTTATATCTTTTATAAACCTATTGCTATTTTAGAAAACAAGATGTTAGCAAGAACTTGAATACTCAAGTTCTTATTTTTTATATAGCTATATCTAAATTCTAAAAACATTAAATTTGCTATAGTATTTTAATAGTTTAATTTTTGATGATGCCTTTATTTTAGATAAAAAAAGTATTGATAGTATCAATACTTTAGCCAGAAGTTTCCTCGGTTATTTGGGTGATATAAATCTTTACTTTTAATTCTATACTAGGATTATCAGGATAATTTTTTTTATAATCATAGGCTAATTTCCCCCATTTTGTATCTAGTTCATCATCACCAGATTCAAAAGGCCATTTAGCATCAACAGTATATAAAGACTCACCTATTTCAGCATCAATAATACTATTAGAAATAGCAAAATCAAATTTAAAAGGATAATCATTTTTTAATTTTTCTATTAATTCATCACTGGTAATCGTACTAGTATCATTAGATATATTATCATTTAAATAACCTTCTTTAGTATAATATTCTGTTCCCATAATATTAGCACTTAATATTTCATATGTAACTTGTGCTCCTACTTCACTTTTATTATAAGCTTTTAGCTCATAATGATAATCATCCATTCCTGGATACATGCTTTCTATATTTATGTTTATATAATCAACGATAGGACTATCACCAGATTGAAACAAAACATCCCAAGCTCTAACATGGGCATTCATCGTATTATTAACTTTAGTTGCATAAATAAACCAAGCAAAAGAATTACTTGTTATTAAAATAATTAGGATAATAATCTGGTGAGGCTTTATTACTTTTTTTATTCTTTCCCAAGTATTCATTTTAATTTTCTACTCTTCTTTCTCCTTTAGAACAAATGCTCTTAAAAATTCATAAGAAAAGGCAACACCAACTCCAATAAACATGACATAATATATAATTATGTTTTGCATAAGACGGCTAAAAAAACTTAATATCTTTGTTTTATAGATTACTTTACCGTATATATTACTAATTTGAATCTCTGGATCTTCGATTTGATTAGCAATACCTTTTGGAGTAAAGTATTCTTTGTTATCCCTTTCTTCTTTTTTTACAATACGGTGAGTAATTACAAGACCTTTTAATTCGCCTTTTTCCCCAACATAGGTAATATCATCACCAACATTTAAATTATTAGTATCTACTTTTTTACTAATTATAATATCCCCTACTTTATAATCGGGAACCATACTTTCTGAGGCAATTGTAAACATATAATAGCCTTTAAAATTTATTTTATTATTTGAAAATCTTTGAACAATAACTATTACTAAAATACCTAGTAATAATATTGTTAGGATGCTTCTTAAGAATCCTAATATTTTTTTTAACATATTTCCTCCTAGAACTTAAAGTTTTCAACTTTTTCTAAATAATTATTGATGCTTTTTTGAAATACACTTTGAATTTCTGTTAAACTTGCTTGTTTTTTTAACTTAGTAATGGCTAATTTATCACCAATTTTTTCTTTTAAAGTACTAAGAGGCATATCTACATTTAATTCAACTATTTTTTCTATTAAATTATCGGTTATTTTTTCTATATTTTGTTCATATTCTTTGGAATCTTTATCCTTACTTAGGGTATCTATAGCTAAATAATTAAGATAAAAAGTATCATTTAAATAATTTTTGATATTACCATTTTCTTCATAATTTTTATGTTCTTTAGTTACTTTGGTATCATTAGCTATATGACTTTGCAAAAAATCCCATAGTTTCATAGCATATTGAAAGTTAGTATTTTTAAGAATAACATTAGTTTTCTTAATTGGAGGTATTACTCTAGCTACATGTTTTTTTCTTAAGTCTTTATAGACATCAGTATTTTGTAACATAGTAATATTTTGTTCTAATTTTTCAATACGTTCTTCTATAGATTCATCTGATTTAATGCCGTTATCTAGCTGGGTATTCAAAGATGTATCTAGTAAAACATTAATATTTATTTTTTCTTTACCAAGGTTACATTTTCCTTGGTATTCAATTTTTTTAATATCTTTAACCGAGGAACTAGTTAGAGTTTCTTTTTTCTTTAGTTCGACATAATTTTTCATATTTTCAATTAAAGTATAAATAAGACGATTTTCGTAAGTATCATAACTTTCATCTTTATTAATATTTAATATTTTTGAAGGTTTGACATCACCATTATCTTCGATTTTCTGGATAAAATTAGTGTGTTTAGATAAATGTCTAATACTTTCTACAGTTACTCTTCTAGCTAATTCGATTTTAACTATTTCTTCTTCATTAACAATAAAACGATTAGGATTTCTTAAGATATTATCTAAATATCTAATAGTATCTTCCATTAGATCTAACCATTCATAATCAACAATTACTTTTTCATAGTTAGTACTTACATTAAGATTAGAACGAATATTGGCATTAAAGTTATCATTTTTAATTTTATTATCTTTATATAATTTTATTATGCTTAAATCTTCCATAACTACTCCTATGCTAATTTCTTTAATCTTAATAAGTATTCAATACATTCTGCCATTTTACCTTCGCCAAATTCATCATTTAAAAATTTAACAAAACCATCAATTTCATCACGAATATAAGCAACATTTAACTGTTCAAATTTACGTAAAATTTTACGAGCAATGAAATAATCAACGCCATCAACTTCTGTACCACCACAAGCTACAAACACTGGAACAAATTTTTTCATATGAGCAACAATACGGTTACCGAAGGCGATACGAAAGTGTTTAATAACATAATTATCCATTTTTTCAATCTTATTTAAAGTATCTTCGCTAATTTGATTATCTTTAATTGCTGTTTGAAATAAATTATCTAAATAAGAATAATTAATATCTTGAGCAGGAGTATCAATAGGATCAAATGCCTCACCCTTATCATTAATATCAATTGGCATCGCACGGTCGTATACTTTATCAGTTACCATAAAAGTAGAATCATCGTTATTAATAGTACCAATATACCACATATTAGCAGGTATTTGTAATTTACCCTCTTTTAAATGAATAGGATCGCTTTTCCAAGCACTAGGAACTATTTCAACTATCCATTCTGATTTATTAGGCATTTCTAAAATAGATAGCATTTCAGCAAAATAATATTCAACACGGGAAATATTCATTTCATCTAAGATAACGGTATAAATATCATCTGTATAACCAGCAATATACATTTCTTTTAAAACTTCCGTTTCATTAAAACGTTTAGTAAATTCATTAAAGTAACCAAATAATTCAGTACGATCACGCCAAGATGGTTGAACTGATGCTATACAAGAATCATGTTTCAAAAATTTACCCCAAGCATAAGCAAGAGAAGTTTTACCAGTACCAGAAATACCTTGTAATATAACTAATTTAGTAGAAGCAAGAGCTGATATAAATAATCTAATCATCTTGGGAGTATAATATAATTTTAACTGACTAGCAGCAAAATTACGAAATAGTTCTACTAACTGAGGTAAATCAAAAGTATTATTATAGTTAACTATTTTATAGTCTTTATACTTTTCATCAACCTCATATAACTTAGGGAAACGTATTTCAGTATTCTTATCAGTAACTTCATTTTCACTAACCTCTTCGGTATCAGCCTCATCAGGTTTAAGACCTAGTTTAGATACTTTCATAGCTAGAATATCTTCTTTTTCTTTCATTAAAGTAGCTACTTTGCTATTTAAAGTACTAACCTCTTCTAATAAAGATTCCTGATCAACTAAAGTTTTTCTAATACGAACATACTTTCTAATTAGGAAATAAATACCTAAGAAAATAAGACCTAAAACAATAATCATTACTAAAATAGCAAGTCCTACTAATAGCCATTCAGGCATATTAAAATCATTTTTATAATAATTTACTATATCTAAATAAGCTTTAAAATCAAAGATCTTTACAATACCATTAAATAAACCCATAACTATTAATTTAAGACCATTAAAGAATTGGGATAAAAATTCATATAAAAAGCGAAAAAATGTATCCATATAACCACCCTCCTACAAAATAACGATTCTAGCTGGTATTCTTTCTTTACTATCTATAATCATATCAAAAAATTCACTATTTTTATAGATAAATATACTGGAAAATAAATATAATTCCGTTATATCACCATTAAAAGTATCATCAATAACAATGGAAAATAAATAACCATCTTTAATTAATTTATCTATATTATTCTTATATTCATAATAAGTACTAAGATTAATACTAATTTCTAAATACTTTTTAGCTAAGGTATTATTAAGTATTTCAAGTAATCTTTTTTGCTTTTTTTCTTTTAACATAAGACTACTAGCTAATGGTAAGACATACCTTCTAGAAAAATCTAGATTTATAGCATTTTCTAATACTAGTTTAGATGCTAAGATATATAAAACAAATAAAGAATCTTCATAAGTTGTACCAGTAGTAAAGGCTTTATTAATAGCAGTATCACTATAAAGATAAGATATTTTAACATTTTGTTCTAACTTAAGTTTATATAAACCTTTATCTATTCTCTGTTCTTTTAGGCTATATTCATTATTTTCTAAGTTTAAAAAGAATTCTTTTTTAGTTTTTGTAAAGCTTCTTAACCATTTATTTAATTCATCTTTTTTACTAGTAATATCTGGTATTTTTAAATTATTATCACTTATTAAATAATCAATTAAAGATTTAGAAGAATCATAATAGATAGCATCATCAATATACATAATATAACCAAATAAAGCATAGATACTTTTTAAATAAGAAGAATTAGTATCATCTTGTAAATCTTGAAATAAAGGTTCTAATTCTTTGCTAATTCTGCTAGTAGGATTTTTAATATCATGATAATTAGTTTCATTATTATATCTAACTAAAATATACTTATCTAAAAAAGGTTCTATTAAACTTTTTTGATATTTATTTACAAAGATAATTTTATAAAACTCTAAGAAACTTTTTTTAACATATTTTAGATATTCATTTATTATATTTAAATCCATTATGTACCTCCTATGGATCTATTATTTCTATATTTATTATACTATTTGTTTCATCTTTTGGATATGTATAATTTTTAGAAGGATCTATTTTATAAAACTTTAATTCTCTACTACTTAGAGCATCGATAGGAATTGTTATTTCCTTAATATAAGAAACATTATTAATAGTTATATAATTAAGAGTAGAATTATCTAATAGTGATGATGTTGTATCAACTAAGATAATATTAGGATCAAAAGTTAATTTGATATACTTACTAATACAATTAGATTTAGAAGTATTATTAAGATTTAAAAAGTCATTAATATCAATGAAATCACCTTTTTTATAGGAGTCAAAATCTTTAATTACCGTACAATAAGTATTAGCATTTGTGATGCTAAAATTAAGATATGGATTAGTTTTTTCATCTGTAATACTATAAGTAATGCCTTTCTTACCAGAGGTATAGATAAACTTAGCATTAAGGGTTTTAACATAAGGATTAGTTGAAGTAGCACTAACATCAACTACTAATTCTTCGCCTTCTTTAAAGGCACGATTAGGATTTACTTTAATGTTTACAGTAGCACTATGGGTACTACTATAAATAATACCAGTGCCATTTTCAATACTACAAGTAGCATCTTTACTACAACTGTATTCTACTTTATAATCAACATCATAACTAGTATATAACTTATTATTAAGTGATGATAATAAATCAAAAGTAATATCAAAAGAACCAATACCACTCCAGTTATTAACTTGGTAAGTAGCGCCTTTTTCTTTTAATCTATTACTAGTAAAATAAAATTCTTTACTTCCTAAATAAAAGTTATAAAATGTTTCTTTAATAAATTTAGCAAATGTTAAGACTAAGGGAGTTAAAATAAGAAGGAAGATAATAATTATAATTTGTTTTAAATGAGGAATCTTTTTTAAATTCATAATATTACCTTTCTATACTACTTGGGTAGCATTAATAGTTACTTCAACTAAATCAATAACTGATTCATAGTAATCAGGGTTATTTTTATATTCTAAGGGAAATGATACTCTTAATAAATATCTATCGGTAACTTTATTTTTACAAGACATAAAGTAAGTATTAGCATCAGTATATTCTTTAAAATACATGCCATCTTTATTAATGTTTACATTAACATCACTGATATTAGCCACAGCTTCATTCTCTACTTTATATATTTCGTAATTAAGAGGTAAATTAGTAGTCATTTTTAATTTAATAGTATAATTTAAATCAACATTAGATTTTCTATTATTAATAAAATTAGATACTTCAAAATAATAATCATAATAATCATTACTGGGAACCATTTTTGCAAGTTCTAAAGTTTTAGTTTCACTAGTAGCATCAACTATAAAAAAAGCAATACTGGGTTTTAAGTTCAAGGTTGTATCAGTTTCATAACGAGCATATGTTAAGCCAGCACCGCTTATAATAAGTAAGGTAATAAAAAGTACTAAGGATACTTTAAAGTATCTTTTAAACTTATTTTTATTAATATTATGGATAATTTGTTTAATTTGATAAATCATATTACTTCACTTTATTTTCTATATCTTCTTGAATTTTATTTAAATCAAGACGAACAGTATATTCTAAGAATTTCTTTTCTTTAGCTTTTAATTTAGGTAAATCTATTTCATCACTTTCTATTTTTTTCTTAAGACTTATTATTTCTTCTGGACTTAATTTAAATTTAGCAGCATCATCTAATAAGGTATTAACTTCTTCAATATCAATCTTTCTAGTAACTTCTAATAATTTATCAGGATCTATTTTATTACCTTTTTTTGCTTTTTTAGAAGTTTTTTTACTTTCTTCTATGGTTTTATCATCAATAATAGTTACTTTTAGTGGTTCATCATTTTCTTTAGTAGTTATATTTTTATTTAATTTAGGATCTTCGTAGGAAATGGCAACATCAAATAATACTAAAGTGATAAATAAAAGAGCTATAACTCGGTAATCACTAAAAACATCTTGCCATATTTTTAATTTAGGAAATACTTTAATAACTTTACCTATTACAATATCTTTATTAATAGGAGTATCAATAGTATTATTATTGTCTCCTTTAACAGTTAATAAATCACCATCGATATAAAGAATACGATGTGTTATAATGCTACCATCTTTTAAATAAGAGATTATATCATCTTTTTTATAATCGTTACTGCCTATTTTAACTAGGATAACATCATCTTTATAAAGAGCTGGTTCCATGGAACCACTAGCTACTTGGAATATGGTATAACCAAAATAATTAGGATAAGGTTTAGAAGATATTAAAACGCTAACCTTACCATATATAGCAATAATAAGAAAAATGAATAATATGCAAGATAAAATATTAGTTAGATATTTAAATATCTTCTTTATCATAAAAATTCTCCTACTCTTTAGTATATTGACTAAATTTGGCTTCTAATCTAATAGGTAAGTCACTTCCTATTAAATTTGTATCTGAAGTATCGTAATTAGGATCATCTTCCCAATTTAGATTAATTTGTAAATGTCTTTCTTTTTTTAAATCTTCTAATTTAATAAGACCTTTATAGGTTAGACCATCACTGCTTGTAGAATCGCCATCTAAATCAGTTATTTGAAACTTAATATTAGGATGATCTTTTAAGGATGAGGCATCAATGGTAATTTCATAACTTATGGCAACCTCAGAGGCACTGGTATCAATACCAAGAGTGTAAGAAGCAACCGAACCAGGGGCGAAATAACCGGTATCACTATGCCCATTGCTATCAATTGTAAAATCGGTATAATTTAACTCTTTATCTAAAGATAAGTCTTTACCATCTACCTTAATTACCCATTTAGCAATTGGAATATTACTGGAAGCTTTAGTCTCTGTTTCAAATAAGCCATAAGTTTTTTTAATAGTAATTATAGTTAGAACAAGAAAAAAGCACTCAAACAGTAACAGTAGCTTTTTCATTTGGCATATCCGTTTCTATTTTAAGTGCCTTGGCAGCATCAACAATCATTAAGATTTCATACATAATTAAAAAGATCGTTGGGAAAATAATTATAAACATAAATCCCCATTTAGATGTTAAGATACTATAAGCATATCCAAAATTATGCATTATCTTAGTTCCACTAACTCGCCCAATTACATAGCTTCCTGATACTTTGGTATTATTAATCGTATATGTTGATTCTTTAGTTGTAACAGTTGTTTTATTGTCAACTTTGCCAATATTAATTAAGTATTCATTTGCTTTATTTCCATTATAGAAAAAAACTTCATCGCCATCATTAATTTTCTTGTCACTTTCTCTTTTTACTAATAAAAGATCGCCAGCTAAAAATTCAGGCTCCATTTCATCACTATTAACTGATAAAATAGTTGTTTTGCCAAAAGTTGGAACATTAAATTCATTATATGATAATAAACAAACTGTCGTTGCTATGGCAATTATGACCCAAACTCCTAAAAGAAGATCTCTTATAATGTTGCCTAGTTGCTTCATACTCCCTCCATATTACTCTATTAGGATTATATCACCATTGCAAGTAACAATCAAGTGTATCATTTTTAACCTAGTTAATATCCATATTTAATAAATTTAAATAATTAGTAATATCTTCTAGTTCTAAATTTGCCTTTTTAATATTTAAATAATTGAATAATAGATCTACATCTTTTATTGTACTTTCTAAATTATCAGGTTCTAAATCAGTCATTTCTAAGTTAATATTTTCTAACTTATATTTATCTGTAATAACCATTTCTAAGTTTTGTTCATCTAAAAGTGCTATATGATTAATAAAGATAAAATTATCTCTATTAATAATACTTTGTAAATTTAAATACTCTTCATTTAACATATTAATAGTTAGAGCATCATCTTCTTTTTTTCGTTCTGTTACAAAATATAAGAAGTTACTAGTTATAAATCTAAAGACTTCTAAGATAGTACTATCTAAATTTAAGAAATTACTAATTCTTTCATTTAACGACTCGGTATCTAAATTTTCATAACTAGTATTTAGTTTATCTACTGTTTCATTGTATTTAAATAATAGTTTATCATCTTTTTTCTTACTCTTAAAAAAGCTTATTTTAGTTTCATTTTTAGTGTGATTTAGTTTAATCAATTCTTTTTCTAATTTATTTATTTCTTTTAAAACTGTGGTTTTTTTACCCTTATATGAATTTTTATTATTAATTTTTGTTTTCATATCTTCTAAAATATTTTTATATTTAATTATTAATTTATATTCTAATAAAGTTTGTTTTAATTTTATAACAGGTTCAATATTTTTATCTTTAAAATATTTAGCAATCTTTTTTTCGATACTAGCTGTATTATAATCACTTATACTCCATTTTTTAGTTACAAAATTATCAATTAAATAATATTTTTCAGTATTATAAATATTAGTTTTTTCAGTTTCTAAATTTTCTTTTAAAGTTAGTAAATCTTCTTCTTTATGAGTTTCTAAATATTTATTGCGTCGTTCTTTGTAATAGTGATTTATCTTATCTTGATTAGTAATATAAATACTTTTTAAATTAAGTTCAATAGTTTTAAGAAGATTAGGTGATTTCCAGTATACTTCATCAAAAATTTTTTTAGTATCTTCTTTATTTTCTAGTAAGACTTTGATATATTTTTTAGCATACACATTAAATTTAAAATCATCATAATTTATATTAATACCTACCGTTTTAAAAGAAGAAATAATAGTTATTAACCAGTCATTTACAGTATTTAAATCTTCTTTATAATAGCGAGATAAAAGATATAAATAGTAATCAAGATGCATTTTTTCATAAGCACTGTTATATTTATTCCATTCATTTATAAACTTGCAGGTCTCTAAGGAAATATTTATCTCTTTTATTCTATTACTAGGTTTTAAAGAAGAAAAGGAATCTTTAAAACTAATTAATTTAGTAGTTACTTCTCTTAAAATATTTTGATATTCCATTTTTTCTTCTTTAATAATCTTTTTTTTATTAGTTCTATTTTTAATATTATTAGTAGGCATGGTATCTAATATATTTTTAAAGTCATTTATATGATTTTGTAATTGGTCTTTCAAACTAATCTCCTACTTTCTTTTCTTCTGTTTCTAAATAATCTAAATAATCTAATAACATTTTATATATATCTAACAATTCTTTTATTTCTATATTATTTATATCCATTTTAACCTCACTTAATTATTATATAATTTTTAGCTTTTCCAATATAGGTATTGCCATCATATAATTTAAATTCTAATTTATATGTTCCCGTTTTAACATTACTATTTAATAATAAGTTAAGTTCATTAATCGGCTCGGGATCAGAAATTAACACATACTCTTTTTCAATATCAGTTTTAAATAGGGCTTGGGATACATAATCATTTAAGTCTACTAATTCATAATCGGTATCATAAATACTATCATATTTACGGCGATATAAACTCATGTGAATAACAGGATTACTTAAGCCAGAATCATATGAAATTGTAAATTTCATGTTTTTAGCATCCTCTTGAAGAGTAGTATCAATAACAACATTTTCTGGACTTAAAGTAGATTTTAAGCCATAAATACTATTGATTATATTAAGCTCTAGTTCAGTTTTAGCAGAAACATCAGTACCATAATAAATGCCATCTGGAGAGCCAAAAGTTTCAATTACAATTTTATAAGTTCCGGTTGCAATACTGGCATTTTCTGTATTAAATTCTAACCATCTGCTAACATTACCAACTTTATCAGCTATTTTAATACGAGTGGTGCCATCAACATCAGGATAATATCTTTTACCATCCATAAGAAAGTAAGCTCCTATAAGTCCATTACCGGTTACTTCTTTATTGTTGTTATCTTTTAAAATTATTTTTAAACCTAGTTTTGAATCAAAGTACTTAGTATCATAAATCATATCAGAACCAATGGCTAAATTTTGATAATTAGTGCTTAAATTTATGATAGCATTATTACCAACATATAAAGGATTTTTATTAATACTTGCTTCTACATTAATTATAGAATCACGATTAGAGTATAAGTTATAACGCATTTGTTCATGTTCGATACCTAAAACACTATAAATAGTTTGATCATCATTATCTCTTAATTCAACTAGTAAAGAATTGTTTAGAACATCACTAGAAATACCAGCAGAACTAAAATCGACTATAAAAATAAATTCTTCATCAGAGTTATTGTTATTATAGTAAACTTTATTCATGGCATCATCATCATAATGACTATTATTACTAGTAGAACCCATAGTTGTAAAGATTTTAAAATTATATGTTGCTTCACCGTAATTTTGTAATTCTTGTTTGGCCGCTGTTTCTTCTTCTTCTGTTATAATATGATAGTAATATTTAGGACTTCCTTCAATAATATCTAACATAGTTATTTTAGTACTTGCTGGTAAGGCATAAGATGATACTAAAGTACGGTGATATCCCGCTTTATAAAGGTTAGTATTTTCACCATATAAAGAGAAATAAGCACTAAATTTACTATCCGTTGTAATGTTAGTTGAAGTTGATGCAAATAAACTATATTTATCGCCAGGAGTCATTGCTGCTTCGTATTCATTAGTCTGATAAAGAGCCGTTGAAAGGTCAATATTTATTACTAGTCTTTTAGTTTCATTGGTTAGAGCATCAAGAGCTGTTATTGCCATAATACTAATGCTTACCGTTCCCATCTTTTTAGTTTCACTTAAATTTTTACTATGATATAAATAGAATAATAAGGAAGGAACGACGGAAGTACTATCTCCGGCATAGTAGGTTGTACCACTTATACTAGGATCACTTGATTTAAAGTTAGTTGAACCATTAGTTAACCATCCTTGATTTGATGATTCCATTACAAGAGCAAAGTTACTATTAGCTTCTTCTTCAGTTTTAGCTTGTTTAGATATATCAGCTTTAGCAATAAGATTAATTCCTTCGGCTAATTCAGAATAGTCAAAGCCTAAAATTTGAAATGAAGTATTAGGTTTAGAAAACTCTAAGAATGTTAATTCATTAGATCCTAAGGTAGAATATTTACTGGCTGCTAAAGAAATATTATATTCAATAACAGCTTCGCCAATAATCCACATATAAAAGTTTGAATCTTTTGGGGTTGGTTCAATAATCTTAACAATGTTAGTGCTGGTTTCTTCATCCATAAAGTTACTATAAAAACCATCTTTAGTTATATCATGATTACTCATATGAAGTCCTAAGACATAACTACCTTTATTTGGCATATCTGCCCATGATAAGGTATCTCCATAATTATATTTAGTATTATAAATACCAGTATTAGGAAGTCCTTCTCTAGTATGAGTAAACATTCCTAAAAAAGTCATACCACTAGTAGTACCATAACTAGTAACAGCTTCGTTGGTAGCAATATTTAAATTACGACCTTCAAGTAAGTAAATACGATTATCAACATTTTTAGTAACGGTTTTAGACTCATCATCAATACTTACGAGTTCAATATTTCCTTCTTTATCTAGGCTTTCTAATTTTTTTAAAAGATTAGCACCATTATCTAAATAAAGACTGGAATTATTTTGTAATTTTAAATCATCAATAATACTTAAAGAGAATAAGACATCACTATATTCATTAGTTCTATCGGTTGCTCCACTTAACATAATACTAGAGTTATCTATAGTTAAAACATTAGTTCTTTGAATAGATATGTTTTTATGAGGATTATTATTAGTACCATAATTTTTAATAGTTATAGTACTTAAACCATTAGTACTTGAAGCATTACCACTACCAAAGATGGAACCATAGGTATTAAAGTTAGTATAATCTTTTCCATCAATTTTAATATTAATACCGTTGGTAACACTGATAAATGAGTAATCGTAGTTTTCATCTCCACTGGCATTGGCCTCACCACCACCAAAGATAGTTCCTTTAATGTTAATGTCGCCAGCACTGACATTAGGAGTATTATCATCTAAGTAAAGTCCTAATATTTTAATTTGGCTAAAGTCAGTTATATTCCAGTAACCGCTTAATGTTAAGGTGCCATTAGCATCAATTACTGATTGTCCTTCATAATAAATATTAGGAGTTATATAAGTTAAGTTTCCTTCTTTAGTAAATTTACAATTATAACATTGGTTTAATGTATTATCACCAGTATCCAAAATAAGAGTAAAGTTTTTAATAGCATTAGTAGAAGTATTAGTAATATTTAAATAGTTATTCCAATAATCGCCAGTTGCACTTTTAAAGGTATCAGTAAATGTTATCTTGCTATAATTATTGGTATAAGCATTATTAGTACTATCATAATTAAGATTATTATTATTTTCTAAAATAGCATTTTTGCCAATATAAACATTAGATTTACCATATATAGTAGAAGTATTAGCACCGCCATAGACATTACCATAAATTGTAGCTCCAGCTATATTAACAACTGTTGTAGAGTTATTTTCACTTTCAAGACCGGTAGAGGCAGCATTACCACCTCCAAAAAGACTTCCTGATAATGGTGCCTTGCTGGTATCAGAGCCAATGGTAGTAGTGCCATTTACTGTAATACTAGTATTGCCTTTAACGGTTGCTAAAGAACCATTACCACCAGCGTAAGCACTGCCTAAAATTGTAGCATCATTGATTAGAACGGTAGTATCTTTACCAACTGTACCATAATTACCACCGCCGTAAATATCACTAGCAATATTACCGCCATTAATTATTAACGAAGTGGAATTGGTAATACCTGCTTCATTGCCACCACCATAAATAGTTTTAAAAGTACCATTTTCGATAGTAACATTGCTTTTATCAGCAATAGCTAAATTACCACCGCCAAATAAATTACCAATGTTACCATTTTTTATAGTAACAATAGGATTTATGGTACTACCACCAGCATTATTACCACCATAAAGATTAGTAATAGTACCGTTAGTTACTGTAACATTGGTATTAGTTACATTTCCACTTTTATTGGCTCCACCAAAAACATTTTGGAATTTACCATTTTCAATATTAATAGTGGTATCATCAATACCAGCTTCATTACCGCCACCATACAAGTTATCAATGCTACCATTAGTTATATTAATAGTGGTAGTAGCACTGTTGGTTTTATTACCACCACCATATAGATTTGATGATGTACCATCAACATAGTTAATTGTAGTATTAACAGTATTACCACCCTCGTTATTACCACCATATAAATTAGAAGTAGTACCACGTTGATGATTAATAATTACTTTATCGACACTTCCACTGGTATTAGAGCCACCATAAAGATTATTAATGTTAGCTCCATATTGTGAAATATTAACATTAGTAGCATTGGCGGCATTACCACCACCAAAAACATTTGTAATAATATCATCATTACCACTAATTGAAACATTAGTTGTTGTAGTTGGTACTTTATTGCCACCACCATAAAGATTAGTTATATGTCCTTTAGAAACATCTATATAAGTTGTGGTAACATTACCTCCTTCATTGTTACCGCCAAAAATATTATAACTATTACCACCAGTAATAGAAACATTGGCGGTGGCAACATCGCCACTAATATTAGAACCACCATAAAGATTATTACAAATTGATGCTTCTTGATAAACATTGGTTGTGGTAACACTTGATTTATTGCCACCACCAAAAGCATCACCAATAGTACCACCTTTTAAATAAACAGAAACATTTTGAGATAATGAACCAGACTTATCATGTCCACCAAAGACACGACCAATATTACCGTTATTAATAGTTACCGTAATATCACCTAAAACATAAGGTATATTATTGGTCTGTCCTTCGCCACCACCGAAGACATCTCCTTTTATGATGCCATTATTTACGGTAACTTTGGTATTACCACCTGAAGCATTAGTACTACTAGTGCCATTTACAGTACCAAGAGCACTACCACCATAAACGTTGCCATTAATAGTTAATTCTTGATTTAAACTGCCGATATTAACAGTACTATTATCTCTTACAAAGGTATTAGAGCCTTTACCACCACCATAGATGTTATTATTAACAGCACCGCCTAAAATATCTAAGTTAGAACTGCCATAAACAGTACCACTGATATTAGAACCACCATAAATATTACCTTCGACGGTACCATTAGTCATTTCGATATTTATACTAGCTTGTTTGCTGCTACTACCAGAACCATTTTGGTTACCACCACCATAAACATTTTTCTTAATCGTACCACCTTTAATAAATATCTTAGTATAGCTTGATTGACTGGTACTACTAATACCCGTAGCACCATAATTACCACCACCATAAATGCTATTGTTAATTACGGCATTACCGGTTATTAAAATATTAGAGTTATCGCTAGAACCGATTGATGAGGTTCCTGATTTTCCGTTACCAATTCCAAAAACACTACCTGCTTCACTACCATAAAGGGTTTGGTTATTATTAACTAGAGATTCATCGCCAATTAGAGCATTACCACCAATATAAATAAAGCCTGTGCCATTTACGGTTCCATCATAGCCACTACCCGTTGATCCATTAGAACCAGCAAAAACACTATAATTTACTTTACCACCAGTTAAAGCGATAATTCGATTACCATAAGTAGCGGTTTGCCCAGCTCCACCAGTTATCATATCAATCGTACCACCAGTCTGGTAAATATAAGTATCGTTAACATTAGAGCGATTACTAGCGCTTAAAGGGCCACCAATTAGATTGTAAATCCAACCGCCTTCTACCTTTATCTGTCTTGCAGTATAATGAGTTCCACCATAACGACCGCCAACATAAATACCTGTTGTTAAATCATATTTGCTAGTACCAAAGGAACCACTTTTAACAATGGTTTTCATCCCAACTTCAGAAGAAGAATAAATATCGCCACCCCAAGAGCCACCAACACAATAATAAAATTCTAAATTACTATTATTGCCAGTTACTCGGTCATAATCAGAGCCATAAACAACAGTAGCATTTACATAATCAGTATCTGAATTCCAGCTACTATTATTTGCTTCATGAATTAAGGAGGCGGAGTTATAAACACCTGATTCAATTATTAAATTATAAGTAGTATCACTATAACTACTACCAGTAGAACCATCACCACCTATAATTGATCTGATATTGACATCGTTACCATTTTGACTAATACCACGTCCTATTTTCAAGTTATGCCAATTTGCTAAGATAGAGTTGCTAGCCTCAGCATCATCAATTGCTCTTCTATTTGTACTATAAATTTCCAGATTTTCAATAGTAGTGTCATTATAGATATTAACTTTTGTTTCGGTACTGCCCCACCAGCTACTACTACTACTTTCTGGTTGCCAATAATTATTGTGTTTAACACCATTATATAAGCCAGTAAAAGTAAATGGCTTGCTACCCGACCAATTTCCTTTGAAAGAGCCATTTAAAACGGCGATATTAGTATCTCTAGTAGCCATATAATAATAAGTATTATTCCGATCAAAAAGATTATCAACCGTATTTTGTAAGTATTCATAATAAGTACAACTGGTGCTATGGCAAGTTCCACTTACCATTTTACCATCAGCATTATAATAACCATCATAAGAAGCATTATAACTAAATTCTCTAGCGATAAAATATCCAGCCATTATTTGATTATCAAAACTAGTATCAACAATATCTTCACAATGGATATTTAATCTACTAGGATCAAGAACTGTCATATAGCCATTATTTAAATAATAATAAGTATTATTTTCATCATATGATTCATTATTAATCTTGACATAGTAAGTACAGCTATTTCGCCAACACCAGGTATTATTTTGATATCTACCTTGTGAGTTATAACCACTATAAGATTCACGATAGCCAGCTGTTTTTTGATAATAATAACCAGTCATATCATACTCGTCACATACTCTTTTTACTGTTTGGAGTTTTTGTAATTTTTTATCATCAAAAGTATTGAAGATGTTATCCCAATTATTAGATGATATATAACTTACTTTAGCATTTATCCAAGATGCATGTAAGTTCAAGATAATATCATTATATTTATCTCCATTTTTAGTAGGAGTTATTATGGCATATCTTTTATAATTATCATAATCAAAAGTAATTAAAGTATTAGAGGTATCACTTATCCAGCCATTAAATCCCTTATCATTTGGTCTATTAGTAAAAGGATTATCAATAAGTTCAATAGTTACCTTACCATCAACAACAGGATACCATTTATAATAAACCATCTTATTTTGAGTTTCATTAAGAGATATAGAGGCACCACTAGCATCATAAGTTATCATTACCCTTACTAGGTTATTACTGTTATATTTATTTTGACTAGTAAATGTCGGTAAAGTTCCACCAGTTTCTACAAAGTTTTTTGATTCATAATAATTCCAATCTGCTTCTAAGTCATTTATATATACAGTATTATCTATGATACCACTAGTATTAGGTGTAAAACTTAAATTTTCGGTTGGGCTTAATGCGATTGGACTAATTAAAGTATTTTTATTTACAAAGGTTATATTATCTTTAGTAATGTTTGTTATTAAATCAGTAGTACTAAAGTTTTCTAAAATACTAGAATCATAATTAGTAATTTTACTACCTGCTATCTTATATTTATAACTATTATCAATAGTACTAGTATTATTAGTGCTATAATCATCATAGATATCTTCTTTACTTAAAATATAATTGATTTTTGTATTATTTAAATCATAAGCAATTATTTTATTATCAGTATCGCTAGATTTAAAATTAGAATTTAAAATAATTTTTTCATAGTTAGAATTAGTATCACTATATACTAAAGAAGCTATTTTACTATCGGTAGTGCCGGTTATATCCATACTAATAGCTAGTAGTGATACATTTATATTGGAAGCATTTTTAGTAAGAAATGCTCCAGTACCAGTTACATTTAAATTAGCATTAGAAAAGTTAATGTTAGAAATATAGGTATCTTTTAAAGTATTAAATAAAGAATTTTCTAAATTAAAATTAAAAATTTTATGACCTAAACCATCGATATGGCCGGCGAAAGCTAAAGAATTATTGATACTTAAAGAATAATTTCCGAAATCAAGATCGTTTGTTATTATATAGTACTTGTCTAAATAAAGATTAGCATCATTACTTTCTAAAATATTTTTAAAATAAGCAAGTTCATTAGGAGTCTTTATTTCATAAGGATTTTCCATCGAACCATTGCCTGATGCAAAAGAGGTTGCAGCAATGCCGTTATAGGCTGAAGATGTGATATTACTAGACCAACTAGGAATACGAATAAAAAGATATAAACATATTAAGGCGATTAAAATTAAACCATAAAGTTTATAGTTAAGATATAATTTTTTATTTTTATCTTTAGTCATATATTCTCCTTATTAAATTCAGAAAAAAGCTTCACGTCGTGAAGCTTTCACCTTATACTTCACTAAGTTTGTGAAGATTTTAATTAATTACCAGCAGCACTAGATTGAGTACTTAACTGAACGTTGTAAGAAATATCTGTACCAGATGCGTTATTTTCGCAATCTACATCTTGTCCTTCAACCCACATATATACACGAATTTTTGTAACTCCAGCTTCTAATCTTACTACTTGTTGATATGCACCAGCATAAGCCTCAGGTGTAACAACATTTGGTGTTACTTCAGCAGTATTAGTCGTATCAGTACCGTTCATGGCATCCTTTAACTTAGTTTGTTTGGCAATTTCTTGTTTTAAACCAAAATAGCCAGTGCGGTTAGTCTTATCATCAACTGTAATACCATATTCAATTGCTGAGGCATTACCACGAGCTGTATGAGCATCAGCATTAGGTTCCCAAATAATAGCTGTTGCAGCGGGAGTATTTAGAGCTTGTAATGTACCAGCAGCAGTTTCACTTGATGCATTACCTAATGTTACAAAGCCAACACGAGCAGCATTCTTTAAGCCTTTATCTTCAGTACCTTCTTTAGCCATAACATTTGAACTTGTTGTTAAATAAATAGTTTGTGCTTGATCAACTCTTAGAAACATATCAAAGGCAATGTAGTCGCCAGTACTTCCAGCTTTTGCAGGACTTTTAGCAGCAGTGATAGTATATTCACCGGTTTGAGCATCAGATCCTACTACACCTTTATACATATTAAGTTCAGATTCACTTACTGTGCCATCAGTTGAAACTGCATTTAGAGTAGCTGGAACCATATTTTTTGCACCTGCATAACCTGCTGTAATATCAGCATTAGTTATTACTGTTTTCCACTCACTAGCATTTGTGGAAATTTGTAGACCATTACTAGCCTCAACATGAACATCTAATGTACTAACAGTAACAGTTTGATTGGCTGTAAACCAAGCATAAGTTGCTGTACTAAACATTATGATTGTCAAAACTAATAAAAGGACTAATGATTTAACTTTTTTTCTTTTTTTGTCTTCTTTTCTTTTTGACATTTTTTTCAACTCCTAGTCTTCTTTTATATGTTCTTCAGTAAGATTCATATGCATTTTTATTTCCCCACCAATTAAGTCATCAACACAATCAGGGTCGTCGCCTTCAAGCCATACTACAATTGTATAATGGTCAATATCGCCTGGATTAAAGTTTGTTCTTTTTTCTAAAACAAGAGTTTCAGGACTATTTACTAATTCTTTAAAAGCTACAGTATTTTCTTCCGGAGCATTAGCTAGTGCATTTTTTTTAGCATAAGTAGTTGCTTCACCATTCTTATAAATTCGGATTCTAATCGCTTCATCGACTTTCTTAATAACATCATCTAATATCACTTCATACCAATAATTCATAGTATCCTTACCACGGTTTTCTACATAAAAGGTATAAGCAATATAGTTATCTCCATTATGAGCTCCTTCACCTTCAGTATCAATATTATCAGGTAACCATTTATAAGATATATTATCCATAAATTTAATTGGGGTTGCTTCTAACTTTCTGTGAGCTTGCGGATTATTTTCCGATTCATAAATAGTAATACCACTTTCTAAGGTGTCATTAGAATCAAGAGTAATTGTAAATCTGCCTTCACTATAAATTATTTTCAAAATAATATATAGCACAATTAAAAGTAATAATAAGGATAACAAGGCTATTTTGATAATTCGCACTGTTATTTTTCTTTTTCTTACCTTATCAGCAGTTATAATTACTTCTTTTGCCATATTACCACCACAATGCATATATGAACTACCTCTATCATATACTACTTTATTGTATTATATTTTAATTAAATATGCAATTGTTTTGTCAATTTTTGTCGTTTTTTATCAATTTTTGTCTAGTTAATTATTTTTATAAAACTTAATTTGAATCTTAAGTATCATTTTGACTTTTAGTAAAAAGTTGTTTATAATTTGATTAGTATAGAATATAAAGAAAGGAATCAATTAATATTTTATTATTTGATTATATAAGTATTTATGAAGTTAAAAAAAGTATATTTATTACTGGCTTTAGCAAGTTTATTATTATTAGTTAGTGTTATCCAAAATACTTATGCTAAATATATTTCAAAAGCCACAGCTAATTCTAATTTTACTATTGCTTCCTGGAATTTTAAAGTAAATAATCAGGATATAAATGCTAATAGTAATTTTAGTAATGTTATAGTGCCTGTTTTTGAAAATAATCCTAATATTAAAGATAATGTTATCGCTCCAACTTCGGAAGGATATTTTGATATTAATATTGATCACAGTAATGTCGATGTCAGTTTTACAGAGAAGATAAGTTTAAATTTTAGTGACACTAACACTGTTAGTGATTTAAAAATTACAGGATATGCCATAAATGATGGTTCAATAATAGAATTTAACGGAAATGAAATTAGCACTGATTGCCTTTTAAATGATGATGTTAAAATTAATAAATATCGTTTTTATGTTACTTGGATTGATAACGATGGTCAGACTATGCAAAATAAGGATGATACTGAAGCTGCTAAAAATGGTAATGCAAGTATTAGTGTTAGTTTATCATTTATTCAAAAAGCCAAATAAAAATAACGGCTTTAATTTTAAATGATTATATTATAAGGGTTGTATTATAAATAGTGTTGGTGAGTAAAATCATTAACACTATTTTTTTACAGAAAAAAGACATAAGTTTGATGCAATGTAATTGGTCATTATACATTGAAAGGATTTAAACTTATGTCTACAAATGATTATATCTTAAACTTATTTAAAGATAAAAACATTAAAATTAAGTTGCAAATTTTTTTATATCGTTACTAATTTTTTTAAATATGATATAAATATTTTGATAACAGATTAAGCAATTATTTTTCAGCAATTTTTTTTGCTTTTTTTATTTTATACATTTGTGCATCGGCATTTTCAATTAAATCTTCTACTGAAGTATGGGTATCATTGCGTAATGAATAGCCTATGCTTAAAGATATCTTATATTTGCTCTCGTTATTTTCATTATATTTATTTTCTTCGTCTTCAATGTAACGTATTAATTCGTCAATATCAGTCTTGCCGTTTACTTTTCCTACTATAATAAATTCATCGCCACCATAGCGAGCCAGAAAATGGTCTTTACCAGTATTACTTATAGCTTTCTTTAAAATACTAGTTATTTTAACCAAGGCTTTATCTCCCTCTAAATGACCGTATTTATCATTTATCAGCTTAAAATCATCAGCATCAATTAACATTAAAAATATTATCTTTTTACTATTAAACAATCGATCGGCATTTCTATTAAAAGCCCTTCTATTATAAATTTCTGTTAATTCATCGACAGTAGAATCTTTTTTTTGAAAGTCAAAATAAATGAATAAAATTGACAATGTCAAGCTAGCTTGTTCTATAGTAATACTGTATAAATTTTGAATAAAAGCACTTATTATAGGAATGCCTATAAAAATTAGTAAATTTTTAATTTCTTCTTGCTTTTTTCTATTATTGATATTTTTAAAATAGCAATGTAATAAATTAAATAGGATAATAACAATATAAATTGCAATAATAATATTAAAAAGATATGTATATTTGCTACGACTGTATAGGTTATTCTCATTGATGTTAAACAGCATTCTATTAAACAAATTAATGATTAAGGAAACCATAACTAGAATAACAGGAATAAATATTAAAATTTTTTGCCAGTTTTTCTGTTTCATTTCTATTTTATGCAAAATATAATTAGTATAAAAGTAACCTATTAAAGATCCGCTCCAAAGGTAAAGTGAATTACTAATAATCAATACTAACCTGCTATATTCATGCATCGTACCTCTAAGTATACCAGTAATTAAATCAAAAAAAGAAAAAAATATTGTTGTTAAAAGTGTAGCCTTATAATATTTGCTTGTGCTATTTAATTCACACTCATCTTTGAACTTGTCAAGTAGTATTAATAATATCACAATGCATATAATATCTATTTCTAAATAATAAATTGACATTATTATCAATCCTTCCCCATTTAATTAATCCTCTTAAATTACTAATAAACCACTATATAAATTGCCAAATAAGTTACTATTATTCACACATTATTTCATATGTTTTTTTCTTTATTTTAATTTTTAAAATTTACATTAATACTACCAATACCACCATCTATTTTTATAAAGTTTTTACCATTACCGATAGTTGTATCACTACTATATGTTTTATTACCTATTTCAATACTGCCAATACCCTTTTCGAGTTCTAGTTTATAATCATCAAGACTACCAATTAAATCTAAATCAGTTGCTCCTACACCACATTCGATTTTAGAATTTCCTAAAATACTAGCATTTATGAATACTTTGCCTACTCCTAAATCTAAGTCCACATTATTTAAAGTGCCAGCCATAATTTCGGTTAAACCGGCCCCACTCTCAATTTTAGTTTGGGTATTAACTTCTAATTTTTCCAACAAATTTTTACCGGCTCCTAGATTTAGATCTAAGATATCAGTATTTAAATTAGCAATATGGGTTTTGCCGGCGCCCATTTCTACTTTTACAGTTTTAAAATTAGAAGCACTTGGTAAAGATATTTTCAAGACTAAGTCACTAGTATTAAAACTAGGAGTCCCTTTTTCGTGAATTTTCAAAGTACCGTTTTCATAAGTAATTTTTATTTTAGCATTATTGGTATCCACGCTAAAGTCTTTGGAATCTACAATTTCTAAACTAGTGGCTTTTAAAGAAATATCTAAGTTATTTATGATTTTATCGTCTTTATAAATTGATTGCATTTCTGTTTGGAAATTAGAGCCCGTAAAAAGATTAACGACAAAGATAAGACTAGTTACCATGGTTATAATAATAAAAAAGGCTAGCAAATAAGCCAAGGCCTTAATAACATTTGCAAAGCTACGGCTATTCATTTAATATCAATGCCTCCAAATACACAAGTAGCATTTAAATAAATGGTTACTTTAGCATCTTTATTCTTCTTGCTTTTATCATCAATGCCACCCAAAATACAAGTAGTATTTAATTTTAAATTAACATCATCGGGTAATATTATATCAATACCACCAAAAATACTAGTAGCGGTTATAACAATATCTTTCTTAAGATTACTATTTCTTAAATCTAATTCTAAGCCCCCAAAGATAGCATTAACATCGGCTCCTAAAATTGGATTTTCGACTACGACTTTTTGTCCCGTAAAAACCGCATCGCATTTTAAAGTATCTTTATCGCTACTTTTTATTTCTTTAACTTTTTCTTGAAAGTCGCTACCGGCAAGACCTTTAATAAGACAAGATAAACCAATTATTACCAAGATAGCAGGGAAAACTAATTTCATAATAGTTTCAAAATTGATAATATCTTGACTACCAAGGAGTAATAGAATTCCTACTACTAATAAAATTATATTGCCAGTTTTATCTTTATCTTTAAATAACCCCATAATACCAGGAATAATTAAGAATAAAGTCCACCAACCATCAAAGAAGATATTAATGGATGCTAATCCTAAAGTATTAAGGCCAACGATAAGACCTAAAACAATGAATATTAAACCCCACACTATACTTTCCAACTTTTTCATAATAAACTCACTTTCTTAAATTAATTATATATAAACTCTACTTTTCACTACGATTTTTAAATTGTAAAATTATTGGTGTTCCGGTAAAATCAAAAGCTTCTCTTATTTTATTTTCTAAATAACGTTCATAACTAAAATGAACTAAACCCTTATTATTTACTTCAAAAGTTATCTTTGGAGGTTGACTTCCAGTTTGATGGGTAAAATAAATTTTTAATCTTTTACCTTTATAAGATGGTGCTTCATGTAGGTTATAAGCCTCTGTAATAACATCATTTAAAACATTAGTTGGTACTTCTTTTATAGAATTTTCATAAGCTTTAATAATAGCAGGCATTAACATTGAAACTCTTTTTTTGGTTTTGGCACTTAAATATATGGTTTCCACATAAGGTATAAATTGGAATTCATTTTTGATTTTTTGTTTCCAATCTTTTAAGGCAGTATCAAAGTTTGTAACAGTATCCCACTTATTAACTACTAAAACTACTGCTTTACCAGTATTTATGGCATAACTAACTATATGTTTATCGTGTTCAATTATACCTTCTTCGGCATTAATAACAACACAGCAGACATCACTACGTTCAATAGCTTTTAAACTACGAATAACAGAATATTTTTCGATATTTTCATAAACTTTACCTTTTTTACGCATACCAGCGGTATCAATTACGGTGTATTTTTCGCCATTATAACGAAAATCGGTATCGATAGCATCTCTAGTTGTTCCAGAAACATCAGATACAATAGAACGGTTAGTACCAAGTAATGCATTTATTAGGCTACTTTTGCCAACATTTGGTCTTCCAATAATGCAAAACTTTAAATTATCGTTTGCAGGGGTAATATCTTCTTCCATACCCTTTGTAATTTCAGAAAGCAAATTATCAATTCCTAAATTATGAGACCCGCTAATCGGTAAAACAACAGGAAATCCCAGCTCATAAAAGTTATATATCAATTCATCAGCTAACTTTTTATTATCAAGTTTATTAACAGCTACTATAACCCTTTTACCTGATTTAATAAGCATATTTCTAATTTCATAATCATTTTGATTTAATTCATATCTGCCATCAACCACAAAAACAATAACATTAGATTCATCAATAGCTAGTTGGGCTTGCATTTTAATATCTTTATTAAAATCACCTAAGCCTAAATCAATACCACCAGTATCGATTAGTAAGAACTTATGGTCCTTATATTCTACATTACCATAAATTCTATCCCTAGTAATTCCAGGGGTATCCATAATTATTGATTTAGATTCGCCAATTAAACGATTAAAAAGAGTTGATTTACCAACATTTGGTCTTCCTATTAAACATACTGTTTGCATAATTTTGCCTCCTATAAAAGTCAATTTATCATATCATATCGTTTAAAACAATGCAATTATTTAAAAATAATTTTCTAAGTTATTTTAGCCCAAGTAACACTAATATTTATTATTTTACCATAAGCATTAGAAACTCTCGTCTCATTATTTACAGCAACCCGGTAAGCTAAATCAATATTACTTAAATATTTGTCATTTAAAGCATTAAATACATAGTAATTACTATATTCACTATTACCACTTACTATCGTATTGTTAGAAAATAAATCACCACTACTTAATTCTAATCTGGTTTGAGGTCCTAATTTATATTGAATGGTAATACTTTGAATATAGTAATTTCCTGGAATATAATCTTTTCTTATAATGCGATAGTTTTTATAGTTAGACCAACTATAAATACCATTTTCCATAGGAATAGTTGCTCTAGTTTGATTTTTAAAATCCCCTAGTTCACTTTCATAGACTATAGCCTTAGTAAAATCATTGGTTGTATTATCTATCTCATAGTTAATAGCATCCCCACAAATATTGTTATCAGCATCATCTTTTGCATAACGAAATGATGCATATAATCTATTATTAGCACTCCAGATTTTGACTAATTTATAGTCCATAGAAGAATCATCTCTTGGGTCTTTTAAGCAATTAGAATCCTTATCATAAAGAATACAAAATTTTTTACCGTTTGCTTTGTCTTCTTTTTCTTTATCAGTCAAATTGCTAGCACTTTTTAAATCATTATCTCCTTTTAAATAACCCATATTAACTAAATCCATTAAGGATACATTATCTAGACTTACCTTAGAACCAGCTACTTCTTTGCCACTATAATAGTCATTTGCATATTCTAAAGCAGCACTTTCAATAATCTTTATCTTACTACAAAAAGATTGAACTTTTAGGCTTCTACCAATTCTTGTAATGCCAGGAACTGCTACTGTAATCAAAATAGCCATTAAGACAATAACCGCTAGTAATTCAACTAAGGTAAAACCCTTTTTTGTCATTTAATTACCACCATTCATTTAAATATTATTAATTTTAATCTGATGTTTTATCACAGAATTTTTTATCTTTATCGTTTAATGGATAGGCACCATAATAACGACCATTAATGATTTTGATAGTAACATCAACATTTTTTAAATCAGCATCAGTTCTTGGATCTTTAACGTCATTTTGACCTTTATTATCTTCTTTAATATAACCATATTCTAATAAAGTTGCTACTTTAACACTAGAAATATCATTATTAAAGGTAAGTTTATCAGCATAATCTTGAGCATAATATTTAGCAGCAGCTTCAATACTTTTAACTTTTTGACAAAACATATTATTTTTTCCTTTGTTTAAAAGCCCACTAATATTGGGAACTGCTATTAAAGATACAATAGCTAATATAACAATAACTGCTAGTAATTCAACTAAAGTAAAACCATTACTCTTTTTCATATAATCCTCTTTCCTACTATTCACTACCTTAATTATATAGTAAATTCTAAGTAAAATAAAGTATTATTTAAGATAGATGCAACTTAAAACAAATGTTAAAAAACTCTTAAAACTTTAAAGTAACGTTTTAAGAGTATTAGTATAAGGATTTTAAATTATGAATGTTTTGTTATAAGCTTTAAATATTAGTCAAGATATTTTTTTCTCTAGTAAGTTCGGTTTTAATGTCTTTATTAGAGGCTTCGGTTAAAGATACCCAACCTAGATTATAAGCAAAGTTATATAATTCTTTAGCTAGTTTACTAAGGTTTTCAAATTCATTAAAAAATTCTTGATAAATAAACTCGCTACTAGCTTCATTTAGGGCATAAGCATAATTAGTAACCATGCCTTTTACAGTTTGTAAAACATCATCTAACATTGCCTTACTTTCCATTTTTATCCCCACTTTCTAATAATTTTTTTAAGTTTTTAACATTGTTGTTAGTAACTTTTAAAGCCTCATTTAGATAAGGACACAAATCATCATCAAAGCATTCTTCAATAAAGTAATTAAGCTTTAATCTTAATGTATCATTCCAGTTAAACATATCTTCTATATAGGCTAAATCTTTGGTTGAAATCATTTTTGGCCATTTCATTAAATCATCTCCTCATTTTTATTATGAACAATTTTTTTGAATTTTATAATGCCATTTTAAGGAAAAAAAATATTTTAAATTAATCAAGTAAATTATTCCAAAGAAAAAGGACTGTTAGAAATTAATTATTTAATTTCGTAACAGCCCCTTTAATTTTCATCATCTGGAATTGATATAGCATTACCTACTTCCAAAGAAGAATCATTATCCTCTACGGAAATAGTATCAGAATCAATATCATCTGGAGTTGAGATGCTCTCACCAAATTTAATAGACTCCGAATCATCAACCCTAATAGAAATACCATCATCTTCATTATTTTCTGGTATTTGAATAGATTTTTCATTATTTATTTTTTCTTGGGTACCATCACCTATTCCCACAGATTTACTTTGTTCATTATTATTATTATTATTATCTAAATGTTTAGAATTAAATAAGTTTATACTAACTAAAAGAGCAATAAGTATTATTATGATACTCCCGTTAATAGTTAATAATTTTTTATATTTAGCTTGCATTATAAATTGCTGTTCCTCCTCCCGTATTAGTAACTGTTACCGTTGAATCTTTAGTAAGTGTAGCTCCATTTTCATTATAAATGGTCGGATATTTTCTTATACTACTGGTAATTTTAGCATTTCCTTTAAGAGTTACTTTTCTACTATTAGTTATAGCATTACCAGCACTAGATGTAACCGAACCATTAGTTATCGTTAAAGAACCATAATTTGCGATTGATAAACTTCCTGTAGATGTAATATTACAATTAGTTAAATTCATAATAACGGAATCATCAGCCGTTTTACCATTAATTAAAATGCCACCAGTATTAGTGAGACTCATACCATCCATATTTACAGTACCGCTAACATTATAAGTTAGAGTAGCACCACCAGTACTCAAAATATTTCCTCCTTTAAAGGTTGCCGTACCACCATTATTAACATAAGTTGGAGCATCGCCATCAGTAGTTATAGTTCCTGATTTCATCATAAAAGTTCCTTGATTGATAAAAGCATTACCAGTGCTAGATGTTATTGAACCACCACTTAAAGTATAACTACCAGTTGATGAGTTATATACTGTAATTTTAGATGTTGCATTAGAGGATACGGTCCCACCAGAATGATTGACTGCAGCATAATTGTCTATAGCCGAGTTTTCTTCTGAAGATATGGTTCCCCCAGAATGATTAATAGTTCCATAATTATTTATTATAGCCTGATTTTCTTTGGAAGATATTGTTCCTGATTTAATATTCAAAATAGCCACATTATTATTTTTGCTACCATTTGCAACAGCAATATAAGTATTAGTAAGATTTATCCCCTCAATATTAGTCGTACCTGAAGGATTAGCAATTAAAATATTACCTCCATTATTTACGATAGTCCCATCATGAAATGTTGTCGTACCGCCATTATTATAATAAGTTGGGCAATTACCGTCAGTAGTTATGGTGCCTGATGTCATCACAAAAGTTCCTAGATTGCTAAAAGCGTTACCAGCACTAGAAGTTATTGAACCTCCACTTAAAGTATAACTACCAGTTGCTTGGTTTGTTACTGCAACTCTAGATGTTGAAGTTGATGATACGGTTCCACCAGAATGATTGACTGTAGCATAATTTCTTATAGCACTTACTTCTTCGGAAGATATGGTTCCCGAATTAATATTTAATATAGCCGTAGTATTATCAGAATTACCATTTTGAACGGTAGTACCTTTATTAGCTAGATTTATACCATCAATAGTAGTTGTACCTGCTAGATTATAAACTAAAGGATTATTACCTGTATTTTGTATAGTACCACTCTTTAATGTTGTCGTACCACCATTATTAACATAAGTTGGAGAATTACCATTAGTAGTCATGGTTCCTGATGTCATCTCAAAAGTTCCTAAGTTATTAAAAGCATTACCAGCACTAGAAGTTATTGAACCACCACTTAAAGTATAACTACCTGTAGCTTGATTATTAACTGTAAGTTCCGAAGTAGAATTTGAAGATACGGTTCCACCAGAATGACTGATTATGCCATAGTTTCTTATAGCTGCTTTATCTTCAGAAGATACGGTTCCCGAATTAATATTTATAGTCCCCGTAGTTATATCTTCTTCACCATTTTTAATAACTAAATTAGTATTACTTAACTCTATTCCTTCAAGATTAACCGTACCCGTAGCGTTATATACTAAAGCTTCAGTACCGGTATTTGTAATAGTACCTCCTTTTAAGGTTGAAGTACCATTATCATTGGCAAGTGTTGGGAAAGTACCAGCACTGTTTAAATTACCACTTAACATCTTTAAAATTCCATTGTTTCTAATAGCATTTGATTTTTCAGAGAAAATAGAACCACCATCTAAATTATAAGTAGAATCTTCTTCATTTAAAACGGTTACGGAAGTATCATTATCAGAACTTATCGTTCCTCCTTTATGATTAATAACGGCATAATTATCTATAGCAATTCCATTAGCACTAAAACTTCCTCCATTGATATTTAAAATAGCCTCATGATATCCATTAGAGTCTCCATTAAATAAAATATTATTCTGATTACTAAGGTTTATTCCATTTAAATTAACTGTCCCTACTCGATTATAAATTAAAGTACTACTTTGACTAGATGAAATAATATTTCCGGTCGTAAATGTTGCTTCTCCGCCCATATTAGCAAAAATTAACCCATCAATATCACTAGAGATAGTTCCTCCATTCATTATATAAGTTCCTTGATTAACAAAGGCATTAGATTTCTTAGAAGAAATAACTCCATCATTTAAGGTGTAACTAGCTGAAGGATTATTTATAACTGTCGGATTATCTTCTAAAGTAGAAGAGATAGTACCTGATAATTGAGTTATGCTGCCATTATTAATAATAGTCTTAAGATTATTACTTATATTACCATTTTTAATTTCTAAAGAACCATTATTAGTTAGTAAAGCCGTAGTATTATCAGAACAACTAACAGAATGACTTTGTAAATCTAAAGAAACGTTTTTATCTTCAGCAACATTTATATTTTCACAGATATCTTTTAATAAATAGACCGTACTTTTTTCTTTTCCACTAACTTTCTTAACAGCAGCATTTAAAGAAGAATAATTAATCTCATTTAACTTAGCAACGGCAAAATTAGTACTATCAATTGAATAAGTATCGACATTATTATCCGTATAAACTACTCTTCCATATAAAGTATTTTCGGAACCTAAATCATCAAAAGAGTAAGAATTACTATCACTAGTTATCCAATTTATATTATCTTTACTAAATTGATATTCCTTAATGCCCTTATCACTAGGAATATTATTAATTTCTACTTTAGTCTTTTCTCCATCTAAAGAACCAACTAAAGTAACAGCAGAATTATTAATACTCTTTTCTGTTACATTACCAACTTCATCTTTAAAATAGATATTTTCATAATTATTATTAGTATTATCTACTGTTATATTAACATCTTTAGAAGGATTATCAAGAGAATTAAAAGTTAAATTATCATAACTATATTCAATAATATTATATTTATCACTATGAGCTGAAACATTAACAGTAGTTTTATTTTCTGTATATGTTCCGTTATAACTAATAGCTAGATTATTAGCTAATTCTTCCTTAGTCCTAGCGGTAGCAATTACGGAGATTTTATTCTTAAAACCAGCATTAGTAGTTTCATCACTTAAAGGGGTATCATAATCCATCCATAGTCTTAAAGTATAAGTTTTACTAGAATTATTCATATCTTTAGGAGCTAAAGTTCCTCCTGTTAACATATATGAACCAATGGCTTCTTTAATAGCAGGTGTAACCGTTTGATAAGTAGATAAAAGTTTAGGAATACTATTATTTATAGATACTTTAACATACTCATTACTTAATTTTTTAGCTACTTCTAAATCTTCTAAATTCACTTGATAAGAAGCATAAATCGAACAAATGTTTTTAATAGTAAAAGTATAGCCAGTAGTCTTTAAGCCTTCCTCATCACTTATAGGATACATATTATTTAGGGTAATTGCATCATTTTCACTAGTAAGTTCAAGTTCAAAACAATCACTTTTAGCAACGTTATTTCCATCACTTTTAAGACTAATCTTATAATAAGCATAAGAAAATCCTATAGATAAAACTATAATAATTAATAGTACCAATATTCCTTTCTTTTTATTATTCTTAATATTATCTATTAATAACTTCATACAATATCCTTCTACTCTACTTTAAGAAAAGCATAACATTATCAAAAAATATTGTAAATAATTTTTAATTAGTAATGGGATAATAAAATTAATCAAAATGGGTTTATATTGGTAATCATTTAGAAAATTTTTACTTTTAAATATTTCTTAAATTATCAAACCAGCTAACCAAGTATCATAGGCTACTTCTACTTTAGCATTTTCCATAATAGTTTCTAGAACAATAATAAAAAAAGACCAATTATTAATAAATTAGTCTTTCTTACTTTAGTATATACTAGTTATATAAATTATCTTCAATAATTATTTCATCATTAGAATTATCAGGAACTAAATCAAATATTTTTTCTAAAGAAGTCATTAACTTATTTACAATTTTGGTATCTATTGTACTTTCAAAGTTGGTAATTATTTCATTTATTTGTTCTTCACTTAGATCATCTAATTTTTTGAAATCTGTAATTTTGTGTATTTCATTATTTTGGTTTGTAAACTCATAGGTAATATCAAAATCAAAATCAGAAGTTTTTATATTTAGGAGACCACTTACCATATCACTACTATTATTAATAGTATTAGTTAAAGTACCAATTGTCTTCTTATTATCATTATAAATACCATATTTTATTACTTGCCTATCACTTTTTAAAGTCATATCTAAGTCAATAGCATTATAATTATTATCAAATAATTTAACAATAATATTATTATTTTCTTTATTGTAAGTAATAGTACCATTTGTCGTAGCATCTTTATATTCAATGACGTTATTTTTATCGTTAATATTAACTATTAATTCGAGATTATTAGTAAGATTTAATGTTACTTTTTTAATCTTATTATTTTTAACATTTAAAGTTAAAGTGCCAAGATTAGTATCATTATTTAATAAAGCTTCTTTAAAATTAGATTTAGTAATATCTAGGGTATTTAAGATGCTACCAAAGATATTAAATATTTCATCTTTTAATTTAGTATTACTATCTATTTTAGTTATTAATTTATTTAAAGAATAACTATTTAAGATATAAGAATATCTTGTATAAGTATCATTAGAAGTAGTTATTTTTCTTTTATCAACATATCTTTTATCAAGAGAACTTAGAACGGTTTTTCTTAATGTTTTAATTGTGCCTTCCAAGTTGCTATTATTTATTTTCATATTATTTAGGGTATTACTTAATAAGTCACTTAAATAATAACTAGAATCTTTACAGGTTTCATCATCACAATCAGTTAAGTCATAATTAAATTCATAGGTTCCCTCTAAGATGTTTTTTAAATCAAAATATGTTTTATTATCTTGAAAGATAAAACTACCATCAAATATTTTATTAGTATTATTTATTATATTGCCATCTAACTTTAAATAATTGTTAGCATAATCAAGATAAAGATTAGCATTTATTTCTTCTTGAGCTATATTATTATCTTTTAAGTTTAATCTTATATTATTATAATTATTATTTATAATGGGAATTTTTTTAGTTTTTTCACTTATGTTTTCTATAAGATTAAAGGTAGAATTAGTTACTTCTTTAAAATACTTAAGTTTATTATTTTGACATATTAAGATTATTCCTAGAATAACAACTAGTATAATTGGTATTAAAATTATTAATTTATTTTTTTTAGCTTGCATTACATATTCCCCATCCTATTAAGCCACCAATTATTGCCCAGCCTGGGGCAAAGATAGCTCCTATTATGGCACCTCCGACAGTCCAGCCTAAATAATTTGTACATCCACGTCCAGTTATACCATAAGAATCATAGAAAACAGAACCGCTACCGGATACTAACCTGCCAATTACAGTTGCTTTCTTTTTTTTAGTAAGATAGACATGGTATGAACCACTGGTAGTAAAGTATCTATTTAATTGTTCGTTGGTATAATTTTTTAGGTCATTAGCACTATTAAAGCTTTTTGTATATCCTTGCGTGCCAATGCCACTTGGTCCGATATGCTCAATACTCATATTAAAGTAGAAATTATAGCCTTTAAGACGCCATAAAAAACCACGGTCGGCTGATTTACTATAACTTATTTTCATCTTTGGAACGACTCTATCAATATAAGTATTTATCTTAATTGGTGTATCATAGCCATATTTTTCTTCATTGCCTAAATTATCCTTGATAGTGTATTTTAAAGCTACGGTTGTTACATAATCATCACTTGGAGCCGTAACTGTGTAGGTAGCTTGAGGCGTATTAAGATGAACGTTATTGGCAAGAACTTTATTTCTATTATCGGTTATATCCGTAATAGTATAAGTTATTTCGTTAGCACAACCAGTTTTATTATCCTTTTTACAGCCAAAGGTAAAGATAAAATCATCTATTGACCATTTATTACGACCATAACTAGATACAAATCCATCTGGACCAGTTCTATCAATGTTATCAACAGTTATTTTTTGTTCTAAGGAAATATTGCCAGCCTTATCTTTTGTATAAGCATAATAAGTACCATTAGAATGAGCAGCATAAATGTTTTCGGAACTAAAGATATCATCATTTTCTGGTTTTGTTTGTCCAAAGTAATAGCCAGCAATTCCTGAGCCATTGGAATCATTACCATTTAAAGTTATTTTTATGCTACCAGTTGTATAACGGTTATCATAATCAATGGTTACTGTTGGTAGGGCTTTATCTATTTTTATTAAAGCTTCACGAGATATTTTGAAAGCTTTATTATCTCCAGTATTGTTTTTTAAGTTCATTCTAACTTTAATATTATTATTATAAATATAATTAGTATCAACAATATTAACATTATAACAATTTTCTAAAGGATTATCATTATCTGTTAAATTAGAACAATATATACCCTTTTTATTAGTTTCATTGCCACCTATTGTATAATTAAAATTATCATCAATTACTTGATATTTATTGATATTAAGAAATTTAACTAATAAATAAACTGGTTCATTAACCCACTCATTAGTTATTTTTATGTAAGTATTATCTCTTTTTATGTATTTTTCAATACTAATTTCTTCCATAGTGGTCTCTTGATCAACTAAATCACAACTGCCTTCAAGGTCATATGTGGCTGTATAATTATCTAAATCTTTAGTTATTGTAAAGTTCATACAATCAAGAAAACCACCAGTAAGAGGATTACCAATTCTTTCTCTTTCTGGATTTTCTGGATACTCGGCACTGACATATCCTAATTTAAGAAGATAATTTAAGCTTATTGTTTCATCACTTATATTTTCTTCTGAAGCATATTCTAAAGCTTTCTCTTTAAAATAAGCAATTTTAGTATTTAGATTATTTTCTTTTAATCTTTTACTAATACCATTATAAACCCCTATTGATATGGTTATTAAAATTCCTAAAATGACAATAACTGCCAATAACTCAGGAATTGTAAAACCCTTTTTGTTTTTCACAACTTCACACTCCTATTCTCATAGAGTATAGCATAAAAAATTTAGAAAAAAAAGACCGATTAGAAATCTTAATCAGTCCTTCAAATTAAATTAGTTTAAAGCATCTTTTAATTTAGATCCAGCCTTGAATGATGCAACAGTCTTAGCAGGAATATGTAATGGTTCTTTAGTTAATGGGTTGATTCCATCTCTAGCATCACGTTTTTTAGCAGCAAATGTACCAAAACCAACTAATGTAACCTTTCCTTCTTTTTTAAGTCCTTCTACTACACCTTCAACAAAAGCATCTACAGCACGAAGAGCATCAGCTTTTGATAAACCAGCTTTAGCAGCAATAAATTCAACTAATTCAGTTTTTCCCATAATTTTGTCCTCCTATTATAATGTAAATTATGTTATAAGGACTACAATCCTTACAATTAGACTTTAGCACAATATTCCTAGGTAAATCAAGGAAAATTAGTTAATTTATAGTAAAAATAGATAAAAAAAGCTCATTTTTAGTAATTTTAGAGCTTTTTTAGGTTATTTTGAGTAAATTTCAAAATTTTGAATTGACACATACTAGACACTTTTAGCATTATTAAAAGGACATTTGGAAATAATAAGATGATTTTAGTTATAATACTATTTCTTAAAAATAATTAGTTTTAATTCAATTGTTATATTTTAAATTAATAATGTTTTTTAAATAACAATAGCTATTAAGTTATTAGCACCTTTATTTACTATTTTGGTAACAGTTTGACTTAGTTTATAACGGGTATTTTCTGGCATTATGGATAATTTAGCTTGAATACCTTCTTGAACGATAGTATCTAAGCTACGACCAAATATTTCACTCTTCCAAATGCTTTGGGGATCCGTTTCATAATCTTTCATGATATAGTTAATTAATTCTTTACTCTGAAGTTCGCTACCGATGATTGGTTCAAAGGTTGAGGCAACATCGACACGGATTAAATGTAGGGAAGAAGCAACGGCACGTAATTTAACACCATATCTGCTACCTTGTTTTATTACTTCTGGAGTATCTAGTTTCATATCTTTTAGACTTGGATAAACAATACCATAACCAGTTGACCTTGCTTGTTTTAGAGCACTTTTAATACCATCTAGTTCTTCTTTATTATCTTTATAAGTTGCAAATACTTTTAACATCGAGGCTTTGGTGGTAACCTCACTACCAATAAATTCTTTTAAGGTATCATTATAAAGTTCATCAGAAGAATCTAAATTAACCATAACTGTTCCAGTACCGCTGTCTAATTTACTAATATAGGCTTTATTAATATATTTAGAATTTTCAAAGTAAGTAATTAAATTATCAACATCTTTTAACTTCCTAATTTCTAAAGTACTATTTCTAATAAGCTCTAAGTAATGTTTTTTAATTTCATTTTTATTATCTAAGATAGATACCCATTCGGGAATAGAAAATTCAATATCTAAAACTGGGTATTCATAAAGGGCAGTTTTTAATACTTCATAGATGTCAGCCTCACGCATATCAAGAACTGATAATGGCATAACGGGAACATCATAATTTTCTTTAATTTCTTTGGCGATATTTAAGCATTCATTACTACTTGGATTTTTACTATTTAAAATAACAATGAAAGGTTTACCTAAGCCTTTTAATTCATTTATTACACGAGCCTCGGCTTCGATATAATCACTTCTTTTTAGTTCGCCAATTGTTCCATCGGTCGTTACCACAATACCAATAGTAGAATGGTCTTTAATAACTTTTTCAGTACCAATGGCAGCTGCTTCTTGAAAGCTTATAGCTTCATTAAACCATGGAGTTAAAACCATTCGTGGATTACCATTTTCATCTTCATAACCTGTGGCATTAGGAATAACATAACCAACGCAATCAATTAATTTGACATTGCAACTAAAGTCTTCAATTTTAATATTAGCTCCGTTACTAGGGACAAATTTAGGCTCTGTGGTCATGATGTTTTTGCCGCCAGCACTCTGCGGAATTTCATCTAAACATCTTTTCTTTAAAGTTTCATCTTCGATATTAGGAACAATTAAGTTTTCGATTACTTTTTTTATAAAAGTAGATTTACCCGTACGAACTGCTCCTACTACTCCTAAATAGATATCCCCATTACCACGGGTTGCTAAGGGAATTATTACATTATCTTTCATCTTATCACACTCTCTTACTACCTAATTTTATGAAAGCGATAAGTATTTAGAACTGAAAAAGAATTAATCTAAAATATTATTAATAAGTTTTAATATTTCTTTGGAATTAGTATTATCCAGATTATAAGTAATTGTCATATTAAGTTTTTTAGTATTACAAGTATCGGCATTATAATCTGTAGTAACCGCACTAATATTAGGATTACTAAGTAAAATTTCTAACATATTTTTAAGACAGTATTCACAACAAAAATCATTAATAGAAGTCTTATATTCTTTATAATTACCCTTTTTATATTTATTAAAACCAATAATACTAGGAGTTTTACTTAAATTTAAATATAAAAGTATTTCTAGTTTTAAAGTATTTATATCTATTTTAGAATCATCATAAGTAATGGTAATAATTAAATTGGTTTTATTAGTAATTAAAACTTTACTTACTCCCTCTAGACTTTCTATATATTGTTCTAAGCCATGATACATAATAGTATCGATAGTTAATGTTAATTTGGCCATAAATTTATCCTTTCTTAAATTAAGTATTTTATAGTAAAAGTGGTACCATCAGGACCAGTTTCGACATTAATAAGACCATCGTTACTTTCAATGATTTTTTTGGCAAGAGAAAGACCGATACCGATACTATTGGCACTTCCCCCAGTGCCTTTATAAAATCTTTCAAAGATATGAGGTAAATCTTTTTTGCTAATTCCGGTGCCATAATCTCTTATTTTAATACTAAGATAGACTTTATTAGTAGCGGTGGTTATATCAATTTTACTATTTTCTTTGGAGTGTTCAACACAGTTTTTTAAGATATTCGTAATAGCCTCTACTTGCCAATTTAAATCACAATTAATTTTAATACCTGGTTCTAAATTCTTGATAATCGTGATATTTTTTAAATCACATAAAGGAGCAATATTTTTTATAGAAGAGGTTACTATCTCATCTAAAAAAACCTCTTTTTTTATAAAATGGACTGTATTAGAATCTAATTTTGATAACTTTAGAAGGTTTAAAGCAAGAAAGTTCATGTTAAGAAGTTCTCTTTTAATATCTCTTATAAAGTCTTCTCTGGTATTTTTATCCATATCAGGATTATCAATGATATTATCTAAAATAATTAAAATAGAAGTAATAGGAGTCTTTAATTGATGAGAAATATCGGCTAAAGTATCTTTTAAATCCTTTTTGGCTTGTTTAGAATTTTCCGCATCTTCTTTTAATTTAATAGTTACTTTATATAATTCATTTTTTAAAATAGATAATTCATCTTCCGACATTTCTTCTATATCAATCTTATAATTTCTTTTATTTATTTCTTCTAAACACTTGGTAATTTTATTAATCTCCCGGTCTTTTTTAGCATTAAATCTTAAAAACAAGAAGATAAGGAAGATGGTACTTATAAAGACTATCGTAATATTAATTACTAAGAATTGCTGATATTTATTATCATTTTCTTTAAGAAGCGATTTATTATCAATAGTTAGACTATATTGTTCCAGAACTTTACCATTTTTTTTAGAACTTTTTAAAATATTATATAGTTCTTCATCCGTAATATTAGGATATTCTTCTTTAATTTTTAAAATAATACTAGTTATTTTAGTATCAAAGTTATCTTTATATACTTGGTATTCATATTTATTAATACTATAGGTTAAAAAGATAACAAAAATAGTATATAAACTTAAAATCACTAAAAACTTTTTTAATTTTTCTTTATTTTTCATAATCAATCCTGTAACCTAAACCTTTAACAGTCGAAATAATATCGGTTCCTAATTTTTGTCTTATTCTTTGAAAATATACAGTTATTGTATGGCTGTCAACATCATTACCAGTCCACTCATAAATTTTATCTAAGATAGTATTACGACTTACGAGCTTGTTTAGATTTAAGAATAAAAGATGCAGAAGTTTTAACTCTAACGGAGTTAATTCGATTTTTTTGGTATCTTTATAAACTAACATTTTATCCATATCAAAACTTATATCTCCGACTTTTAAAATACTATTATGCTTTTGACGTAATAAGATTTTATTAATACGCACTAGTAGTTCTTTGGTTGAAAAAGGCTTAGTTAAATAGTCTTCAGCGCCTATTTCAAGACCTCTTACAATATCATCTTCCTCATCTTTAGCGGTTAAAAAGATAGTAGGAATATTTAAAGTTTTTAGATTATCCGTAAAGAAAGTAAAGCCATTACCATCTGGTAAGGTTACATCTAAAATAATTAAGTTTATCTTAGGATTATCTTTTAAATAAGATATAGCCTCTAAAAGATTTTTACAAGCATAAACTTCATAGTTATTTTGCTTTAAGGTATAAGTTAAGCCTTTTATAATAGTTAAATTATCTTCAATTAATAATATTTGCATAGAAAGTACTCCTTTTTTATATCTTATAATTTTTTATAACGAAAGAAAAGGGCTTTAAACCCTTTTCTAAATATTTTCGTTTCTAATAGTTTCAATAATATTCTGTTTATTTATTTTTCTTAATGAATATTTCATCAGTAAAGTAATTAAAAGATAAACAGCCATAATACTAATTATAATCGGAATTATTGGTAATTTATAACCTGAGAAATCACTGCTGGCTAGATAATGATAGATTAAAACGGATAAACCAGTACCTAAGATAATGCCTACTATCAGAGATTTAACAGTCATAAAGATACTTTCTAAACGAATCATTTTGGAGAATTCTTTGGTAGTCATACCTATACTTTTTAAAGTAGCAAATTCACTTCTTCTAAGTTGCATACTAGTCGTAATTGTATTAAAGATATTAGTTATCCCAATAAGGGAAATAACAATAATAAAGCCGTATAAGAAGATACCTACTAAGATATAGAAGTTTTGCATCATCTCTACTCGTTCTTCAGTGTTATAAAGTTCATAATCTTCATTATTTACAATTTCTTCTATCTCATCTTGAAGTTTAGAAGCCGCAGTTGAATAATATAGGGCCACTATATAAGTACTTTTAGTTGGTAAAGTTTTATATAAATCTTCACTTACAACTAATATAGGTTGATTGTAATTTTCGAGCCCAAAAGGATATTTATCGCTTAAGGCGCCGACTACTATTGAAGTAGGATTATCGGAAATGTTTCCTTTAATCGTATCCCCGACTTGAAAATCAAACTCTCTAAGAATTCTACTTTTTTCTTTATTTGTTTCGTTTTCATATTTAATCATCGGATATTTATCTATTAAAACGCCTTTATCTTTAAGGGTTTCATAGTCTAAGTTTAAAGTCTGAAGATATTTTTTATATGCCTCATCATTAAGAGAAAAAATAGTTAAATAAGCATCAATATCATCATTTAATTCAAGGTTATGCCACTCTAGATATTCCTTACTATAATGCTTATTAGAAATGCCATAATTACTTTGCTTTCTAACAACCACATCTCTAATATTATCTAGTTTAGTAGTTTCCATAATTTTTTGATAAGTAGTATCATTATTATTTTTAACCGATAGATAAATATTATAGTCCGAAGAACCTAGTTCTTCTTTAATACTTTGGAAAGCAAGAGACATAAAGGATGCTAAAGCAATGAAAGTACAAACCGAAATAGCAATGGAAATAACAGTAGTTCGGTATTTTTTCTTATTGCGTTGTTGATTTTTATAAGATATTTCACCACCAATGCCAAAGATTTTACTAATTAACTTGGGGGTTTTTAATTTTCGAGCCTTAATTTTAAGATCAGCACTGTTTTTAATCGAGTCAATTGGTGAGATTTTACTAGCTCGCTTAGCACTTTTAAAGGCCGAAAAGTAAATAGTTATGATTCCTAGACCAATCGTAAATAATAAAACTAAGGGTGAATAAGAAAATGTCAATTTAAGACCACCAGACATCATCTTATTTAAGAAGAAATTACTAATTATTACTAGAATATAAGCCGCTAAAAGGCCAAATAACAAACCTAAAGGAATACCAATAAGTCCCAAGATAGAGGCTTCATAAAAGACATTTTGGCGAATTTGTTTTTTAGTCGCCCCAACACTTCTTAACATTCCATATTGTTTTGTTTTCTCGGTAATAGAGATATCAAAACTATTTTTGATACAAAATACAGAAGTAAAAACAATAATTAGGCAAACTATTAAGACTACCGTACCTAAACTCCTGGTAGTACTTTCATCTAACGGATTAGTTTCTAAAGTTATCAGATAGTTATTACTATTAAACTGATATTTAGTATTTTTCATTTGGGCATTAATACTATCATATTCAGAAGCACTAAGATAATCTGACATTAAGAATTTTTGTAAAAGGTCCGGTTCTACTCCTAAGATATTAGCTGTTACTTTAACATGATTTTTTAAACCGGTTTTATTATACTTAGCATAAACATCAACTTTATCAGGAATATTTTTAGAATCTAAATAAGTAATAAAGGTATAACCAGGGGCATTATAAGGCTCAATAATACGGTTAGGTCGCTCGGCAATACCAACAATTTTGTAGGTTTTACTCCTAGTATCTATCAGATGTTCATTACTTTCAGGATCATACGATTCATTTTGATTTAAAAGATAACTATCACTCACTCTTTTTCCAACATCCAAAGTAATATAATCGCCAACTTTTAGATTTATCCGGCCATTCGTTTTTAAGTGGGTAGGAATTATTATTTCCGAAGTATTTTCTGGTAACCTCCCCTCAACTAAATGAATGGAAAGATTATCTAGAGATTCTTTACTAAAGGCTTTTATATAAGCATAAGGTTTATATTCATTTTTAGAATCATTTAACTTAGCATAACCAATGTTACTAGTTAGATAAGTAGCCGCAATTCCAAAGTTATTTTGGATGTTTTTAACATCTTCTTTAGAAACATCTTGATATTCATAATGAAAGTTACCAAACTCATATATTTCATAATTAATTAAAGAATTTATGGCACTAGAATACATAGTAGCAACTGCACTTACTAGAGCCACAGATAAGATAATACCGATAATAGTTACAATGGTGCGTTTCTTATTAAATTTTAAATTTTTAATAGTTAATTTATTTAGTAAGTCCATATTAAGCCTCACTTACAATTTTACCATCTTCAATTTTAATAATTCGATCGGCCATTTTCGCAATTTCTAAGTTATGAGTAATCATAATAATAGTTTGCTTTAATTCTTTGTTAGATTTCTTTAAAAGGGCTACAATTTCATCACTAGATTTAGAATCTAAGTTACCCGTTGGTTCATCAGCTAAAACAATAGTTGGTCTAGTTATAAGGGCTCTACCGATACTGGTTCTTTGTTGTTGACCACCACTTAATTCGTTAGGAAGATGATATCTTCTTTTTTCTAAACCTAAATGGCTTAACATATTTTCTAGTTCTTCATTACTAACCTTACGATTGTCAAGTGCTAAAGGCAAAGTAATATTTTCCTCAACATTTAAAATAGGTATTAAGTTATAAAACTGATAGATTAAACCGATTTGACGACGTCTAAAAATGGCTAGTTTATCATCATCTAAGGCAAATATATCTTTACCATCAATATAAACTTTACCCTTCGTTGGTCTATCTACACCCCCAATTAAATGTAAAAGGGTGGATTTTCCCGAACCAGAGGCTCCTACAATAGCCACGAATTCGCCTTTTTTCACGCTAAATGAAACATTATCTAAGGCTACAACTTTGGTTTCTTTTTTACCATATATTTTGGTTAAATTTTCTACTCTTAAAATTTCCATAGTAATCTCCTTTTCTTAAAGACATTATATGATATTTAAAGTTACAACTAAGTTACATTTTCAAAATTTTTTTATTTAAACTTTTTAATGATTTATTGATAGCTAGAAGTTGAATTAAAATATCATTACAGTATTTATCTTCAGCAACCATTTTGGCAATGCTCTTACTTGAACTTCGATAGTTTTTAATCTGGTTTCTAAGTATTTTTTTTCTGTTTCTGTACGATGCGTGCTTTCATTACAATGTTTATACTCCATATATATTTTTCCTTTGCAAGTTTATTATATACCCCTAGGGATCTATGTCTATATTTTTTAAGTTAGGATTAATCTACCAGCCCTCCACTCCCTAGAAAGTTTTATTTATAAATTTTTGGTAAGTACTAATTAAAAATGCAAAAGTTTATGCTATACTAAAAAAAGAGGTGTCATAGTACACAGCAAAGAAAGTATGGGCATATAAACATAGAAAAATGAATAATTTTTAATTTTTTATTAAAGCTTTAGTATTTTACTAACAATTGTTGTAAACACCATATTTTGACTAGAAAAATTATGGTAGAATAAGTGGGACAAAAGGAGATTTTTATGAATTTAGACCAAGCAAAACAAGAATTAATAAGAAGATATAAATATTTATATGAAAACGCTTACCTTATCTTAGCACCCTTCATGTATGAACAAAGCGAAAAAGAATTTTTAGAAACACAAAAAAGATGTTTAGAAAAATATCATATGTGTCCCTTAAAAGAGCCCTCAATTTATTTAAAAATTGACCATCTAGATAGGATAAACTCTTTATTCGAGGAATTTTTATTATCTGATAAACCGTTAGAAAAGACCCTATTATATATGACTATAGAAAGCAAAAGAAATAATAAATATTACTTAGAAGAAGTAAAAATAGGGTTAAAATTACTAGAAAAACTTAATGTGAAACAAATTTCACCATTTAAAACTAAACTTGATATCGGAAAAATTTTAGAAAAAGTAACTGGTTATATAGAAGAACAGTCAGGGGATTTAAAAATCAAAAAAAGAAAATTAAAAGTTATTAGAGAATATACAAAAATTGCTGGATATAGGAACAAAGAGAAAACACTACCTAATCCTTTCCTTAGTGATTTTGTTATGCCTAAAGAAGCCCCAAAATCTTTAAGAGATAAGAAAGATATTGGCATCAAAAATAATAATTTTATTTCTTTAATATCTTTAGCCTCATTTACAGATAATAATGATTCTATTTTTACAGAAGATGAAAGACAAGAAATATATCTAGAGTATCATGATGAATTACCATGGAATTTAGAAATAACTTGTGCTTTAGAAGAGGGACATGAAAATTTGCCTAGAAAAGTTAGACCTAAACGACCTGATAATACGAAACCATGTGGCAATGTATTTTATATAAAAGAGGAAGAAATATTTGTTAACCCTAAAGAAAAAAAGTATCGTTACTATGAGTTATGTCCACATTGTGGTTATATGGTTAATATTCCAGAAGAAATTTTATCAGTTGGTATTAAGGCCAGAATAGAAAATAAGTGTAGTCAAGATAAAAATTCCTTTAGAAGAAATTATCTTACATCAGAATTATTTGTCTACGATAAGTTAACTAGAAATCAAGAAATCATATTAAAAAAATAGTAAAAATATAATGTAATTATTCTTATTAGCTAATAGCTAAAAAAATTTGTCTAACATAAATCAAAAAGTTATTCCAGTACACTGGAATAACTTTTTGATTGAATTATAATAATTTCTTAAGCGTTAATATTTGATTATGTCTCAAAATGGTTAAAAATTCTTAAATAGAAAGATTCAAAAAAAGTCCCATATTAAGGACTTTCAAATGCTTATTTGGTGCCTGTGGTGGGACTCGGACCCACACGATATTGCTATCACTGGATTTTGAGTCCAGCGCGTCTACCAATTCCGCCACACAGGCATATAAGTATTATAGCAGAAATCCTAGTAAATAGATACTAAAATTTTACTATAACCCCAAAGTTTTTAATCATCTCAACAGCTTGATTAGCAGATACCTGACAACCAACAACATCAGAAGGCTTAAAAATCATCCCACTAATATCACATGTTGATAAATCAACGCCTCTTAATGGGGTATCCGAAAGTGTTAACTTACTCATATTACAAGCATTAAAAGTTGTATTTCTTAAACGATTATTAATAAGACGCATTTCTTTTAAATTACTATCTGTAAATTGTGCTTTTTCTAAAATACTACTCCCAATATTTAAATAAGAACCAAGACAACTTAGAATACTAACATTTTTTAAAGTACAATTAATGAGTGATGTTCCAATTAAATTACAATTTTTAAAATGACAATCATGCAAACCACAATCGGTAAAATTAGCATTACTAAAATTACAATCTATAAATTTCACTTTCGATAAGACTTCATAATCAACTCTTAGATTACTAAAATCACAAGCCTCATAAGTATTGCCATCGAAAGAAGTCTCAGTTATATCAGTAAATTTTTCTTTAGTTACTTTCATCTTTAACTTCTTCCTTATAAATAGAGTTAAATAAGTCGCCAGTAATCTTCTCTTCTTTCTTTGGTTCTATCTTTGGTAAATCTTTGATAGTTGAAAGACCGAAATAATCTAAAAAATCACTAGTAGTTCCATAAAGATTAGGTCGTCCTGGCATAGTTGACTTACCGACCTCTTTAATAAGACCTTTAGCAACTAATTTACGAAGAAGCCAAGTATTATTAACTCCTCTTAACTCATCAATTTCTATTCTGGTAATTGGTTGGTTATAGGCAATAATAGCTAAGGTTTCTAAGGCAGCTTGGGATAAAGTATTGGTATTGGGGTTTACTATTAACTTTTGATAATAATCCTTATGTTCTTTCTTAGTGGTTAACTTAAAAGCATCACCTAAATAGCTAATTCTAATGCCCCTATTTTCAGCTTCATATGATTGTTTTAAAGAAAGTAAGATTTCTTTACAAGTATCAATATCTTCATCTAATAATTCGCTTATTTGTTTTAAAGTAAGACCATCATCGCCAACAACAAATAATAGTCCTTCTAATATGCCCTGCTTATTCATAATCTAAACCCTCCACAATAATAGGACTAAAATTGTCCTCTTGTATAATTTTTAACTCTTTATTTTTACTCATGGTAAGAATTGTTAAAAATGTTATAACAATATATTCTCGCGTATTAATACTAAATAAAGAATAGAAATCAACTTTACCTCTTAATCTTAAAATATCTTTTATTTCTTTTGTTCTTTCTAAAACACTTATTTCTTTTTTAGTAATAGTAGTATCTAATGGTTTTAAAAGTTTTAATTTCTTTTCTACTTCTAAAAAAGCTTTATAAAGAATATCAGCATCATATAGTCCTTTAACCTTACTTGGTTCATAATATTCTTTTAAGTTTTCAGGAAATCTGGTATATATTTCATTTCTTTTTAATTCTAAGTTTTTAAACTCTCCAGTTATATTTTTAATATTTTCATATTCTAATAACTTATTTCTTAAATCTTCTTCACTTTTAATATTAAATTCATCATCAGCTTCTTCGTCATCATCTTTTTTATTTATTAACATCTTGCTTTTTAGATGAACTAGTTCGCTTGCCATACTTAAATATTCACTAGCAACATCAATATTTAAGTCTTGCATCTTATTAATAAAGTCTAAATATTCTTTAATTAAGTCAAAAAGATTAATATCATAAATATTCATTTTCGACTGTTTAACTAGATGTAAAAGAAGATCTAGTGGACCTTCAAAATTGTTTATATAAAATGTACAATTCATAATACTTCTTTCTAATCACATTTATACCCTATCGACTCTAATTCATACTTAACTGTACTAGCCGCTATATCTTTTTCATAATATATTCTATCATATTTAGTTAGATTTTCGCTAGTCTCACTATAGTTAATTTTAGTGGTTTTAGTAAATCCAGTTTGAGTATTAACAAATCCTGCGGATATACCAGTTATTTTATTTAAATCATTAACTGTATTTTGAACATTTAGTGCATAAGACGCATAAGTATCATCATTAACAATAAAAGTATAATTATAAGTATCATCAATACCAGTTAGTTTATTGCTAGTAAAGGTATAAATAGTTGAGTGATTATTACCTGTACAAGTAAGCTTATTATTTTTTAAAGTTACGCTTTGATAATCAGCAGTTGTTCTTTCTAAGACTTCTAATTTAGTAGCAGCTGTATATTCGTTATTATTTAGAATACTTTTTAAAGTTATTTCTTCTTTACTATTTAAAGAATCAGTATCAATTAAGACTCTACCTATATAAGTTTTAGAATCATTATATAAATCAAAATAGATTTTATGTTCTTTAAAATTATAACTAGCTGTATCATTATTAGTTATTTTATAATTTAAATAAAAGTTACCATTTTCTTCAGTTTTTGTTAAATTAGTTATTGTTAATTTATTAAATGTAATAGAAGTAGTACCTAGGATATCATAATATGTTGTAACTTTAGTATCAGTATTACTATTATTATCTTTATTAGTATCATTATCTTTAGTATTGGTATCACTAGAATCATCATATTTACCATCACCATAAATAGAACTATTATCATCAATACCAAATATTTTTAAGACATCACTAAGATACGGAGTAATATAAGGAATTAGAAAGATACCAATAATTAGACAAGCAAATAATATTAACATGGCAACTGGGCTTTTTTGGGTATCTTTTTTCATAGTACCAACTGTTTCATCACTATTTAATTTGGGCATAGCAATATCTTGATTAACTGGTATTTGATTTGGTTGGTTAGTATTTTGCTGGCTTGAATTATTAATTGGAACATTTGAGGTATTTTGAAAATAAGTATTAGTAGTTTTATTACTTGCAGAAGTTCCCATAATACTAGAAGTTGTTGTTGTATTAGTTATCTGATTATTAGGTACTTGATTATTTGGTATTTGATTATTTACAGTTTGATTATTTGCTGATGCATTATTTACTTGGGTAGTACCGTTTACTTGAGTATTATTAGTTTGGGGTATTTGACTTACTCCTTGATCTATATTAGTATTATTTGGCATTACATTATTATTAGAATTAGTATAATCACTAAAAACATTACTTTTCATTTCATTATTATTGTTATTCATATCCATACCTTCTTATTTCTTTTATTAAGATAATTATATCAAGAAACTATTCTATTTGTAAACAATACTGGAATATTTTAGAGTATTTAAAATATTTTATTTATAATACTATATCTTACTCTATTACTAGTAAAATAAATAATAGTCATATAACTTAAATGGATAAGATAAAAGATAGAACTTATTATATTGCTATCAGTACTTTTAGTTATTAAATGATAATCAAGAAATCCTAGTAAGTAGATAAATATAAGGGTTATAAAAAATAATATTAAAGCAGAAAAAAAGGTAATAATAATCATGTCTTCTAAAGAATGAGATGAAGCATTAGAAAAATCATTAGTATCACCTACTTTATTATAACAAAAAAATAGGATATGGTCTCCTATTTAGTTAGTATCTATAATAAATGGTTCATTTGCAGTTCCAGTTCCACCAGAAATTTTAACATCTGATTTTAAATTTATAACAGGACGAACACCGTTACTTCCACCAACGCTTGATCCAATATAAAGGTAACCATCTTTAACTAGATTCCACTCTCTAGCATAACTCTTCGTTGCATAAAATACCGATGGCGACATGGTCCAGTAATGTTGAATTGAATAAGCCCATGACAATTTATTTATATGTCTTTGATCTATACCAGCAAATACTATTTCATCGTAAGTTATTAAACCAACTGGATAAGTTAAGGCTTTATTGCCTACGCTGGAATCTACTGTAGTATATAAATCTCTTGCTGGCTCCGGACAAATAAATTGGGCTGCACTTGCTAGATATCTAGCATAAGCACCAAATGTAGTATCCTTATCCGTTTGAACACCATCACCACTGCTACTGCTGTATAAACTACGGTCACCACAGAAGCCCACGGCAGTTGAAACATATTGGTCATAGCCTTTATCAGCGATATTTGTTTTATACCAATTATCAATAGTCGTCTTTATTGTCGATGACGTTGCGTTAGTATGAACCTCATCAAACATTGTCCCATCTTGATTACCATACATATAGCCTACATAAGCAGGATCGTTATAATTGATATTAAATTGCGAATTGCCTATTGTTTGTTCTCCACCAGTGGCGTTTTTTTCTGTTCCATCATAAATAAGTCTTATGGAACCATCCCCATTTATTCTTACAATCTGCCAATAAAAGCCAGCAAACTGAACAATATTGTTTTTTACATTACCTCGATAATAATAGGTTGTTCCATAATCATCTGTTCCTTGATATATACCTTTATCAGATTTATCAGTTTCTAATTCGGTTTCTGTCAAGGTTACCATAGTAAGTTTATATGTAACACTATCATATGTAACATCATGCCATGTCGTTGTCCCAGTTGTCTTCGTTGCTCCTGTTACTTGATAAATCGTTATATCACCACCACCAGTAGAAGTATACAATTTGTCAGTTGTCTGATTGTATGCAATACTTTCTGTTTGAAAATAATACTTTTGATTACCACTAAAATCTAAAGTTGTTGGATCAACATACACTGGATCTACTAACGAATATCTTGCCGTTGAACTATCAAACTTCTTTGTTTTAAATAAGCGTAACTTCGTATCATTCAAAGTCAAATTACTGGCTTGAGTAGTTTTATCCTCAGTACCAGTATCTTTATTATAAGTATTTATAACACTTTCTGCTGGTTTAGTATAATCCTTACTAACAGTACTCCCGGTTTTTTCAACCCACTTAATAACTGGCGCCGTCTGACTTAAATCAACTTCTTGCTTATTAGCAATCTTGGTCTTAGCAATAGCAGGTGTAGTTTGATATTCATTTGCTAAGATTGCATCATGTAAGGTGGTATATCCTTCTTTAATTGGATTCCATGTACTAGGTTGAGCTTTAACGACAATTTTAGATTTAAAAGTTTTCGTCTCATTATCTAAATCTTCTAAAGTAGTATCATAATCTATCCATAGTCTTAAAGTATAATCTTCACTATCACCACTACCTAAAGAACCTTTAGCTAATATATGACTTTCTATACTACCTGTATTTACTGTATCAGTAGATTCATAATCACTTAACAATTTCAATTCTTCATTATTTAGCATAACTTTTAAGAATTTACTATTTAAAGTAGTATTTTTTAAACTTTCTAAATTTACTGTATAACTTGCAAAGATATCACAAGTATTAGTTATAGTAAAACTAAATGGTGTTAATTTTTTACCTTTTTCATCACTTATTGGATATGTATTTTCTAAGTCTATACTATTCTTTTGATTTGTTATAGAAACATCAAAACATTTAGTATAAACAGTATTTGTTGTATCTTGACTAGTAGTTATATTCCACATAGAATATGATACTCCTATTCCTAGTAATAATATTAATACTAAAGACACACTTATAAACAATATATTTTTCTTTTTCATAAAACTATTCTTTCTAATAAATAAGTAACTGGGGCCATTTTGATAAGAGAATTTTTATAAAATAAATAAAGTTTGAAGTTACTATTTTTATTTTGGCCCCAGTTACTTATTTATTTGTATCTATGATAAATGGATCATTTGATGTACCAATTCCCCCAGAAATTTTAACGTCCGATTTTAGATTAATAACTGGGCGGGCACCATAACTGCCGGTAACCCAAGTCCAGGGATAAAGACAGCCAGCGCTAGACAAATACCACTCATTAGCAGCACCGTCTGACGCATCAAAGTACGAAGGGGACATTGTCCAGTAATATTGAGTTGAATAAGCCCATGATAATTTATTAATATGCCTTTGATCCATACCAGCAAATACTAATTCATCGTAAGTAATTAACCCTACTGGATAAGTTAAAGCCTTATTTCCTATACTAGAATCTGCAGTTGTATATAAATCTCTAGATGGTTCTGGGCAAGTAAATTGAGCAACATTCTTTACATACCTTGCGTATGCACCAAAAATTGATGTTCGCGGAGTATTATTTACTCCATCGCCATTATTATTTGTACCCCAAACACTTGCAGGAAGACTTCTATCGCCACAAAAACCAACGGCATTAGATATATAACTACTATATCCTTTATCCTCAATATTGGTATTATACCAACTATCTAAAGTTGTTTTTATAGATGAATCATTAGTATTTGTATGCACTTCAGCAAATATTGTGGCATCAGGATTGCCATACATATATCCGACATAGGCTGGATCATTATATTTACTATTAAATTGATATGTTCTATTATTTATTGATTGTTTTACACCAGATGCATTCTTTTCGGTACCATTATATAGTAATCTAATAGTACCATCACCATTGATTCTTATTATTTGCCAATAGTATCCAGCAAATTGAACAATATTATTTTTAACATTACCACGATAATAGTAAGTTGTACCATAATCATCAGTTCCCTGATATAAACCCTTATCCGATTTATCAGTTTCTAATTCTGTTTCACTTAAAGTAGTAGCACTTAAATTATAAGTAATACTATCATAAGAAACTCCATTCCATTCTGTTGTCCCAGTAGTCTTTGTAGCTCCTGTCACTTGGTATATAGTTATATCACCACTACCAGAAGTTGTTGCTAACTTTTGATTAGTTTGATCATAATAAATACTTTCCGATTGGAAATAATATTTAGTATCACCGCTAAAGTCGACTTCAGTTGGATC
>UMBR01064906.1_pt1 | contig 44975 bp, 45 predicted proteins | sample 1964011 | NCBI WGS metagenome assembly UMBR01 (sample SAMEA4835946, study PRJEB28245) | human gut metagenome | biome: gut microbiome; material: fecal sample | place: Denmark | collected 2008
TACAATAACAAGATTGATTATTTTATAGTAGTTTTGATATACTATTACCAAGGTGATATAAATGGAATATAAATTTGTTAGTAAATCAATTGAAGACACATTAGAATTAGCCGAAAATATGGAATCGGAAAAATTTCCAGGAATGATAATTTGTCTCAATGGAGAATTGGGCAGTGGTAAAACTGTATTTGTTAAAGGCTTTGCCAAAGCCTTGGGAATAAATGAAACTATAACTAGTCCAACATTTAATTTAGTTAAAGAATATAATGGTGAAGCAAAACTATATCATATGGATGTATATAGATTGCAGGATGCCTGTGAAAGCATTGGCTTTGATGACTATTTTGATGGTGAAGCTATCTCAATAATCGAATGGTCAGAAATAATTTGTGATTGTTTACCAAAAGAAAGACTAGATATAAATTTTTCTATCATAGATGAAAACACAAGAATTTTAAAAATTTACCCACATGGTGAAAAGTATGAAGAACTTTGTCAAGCAGTTCTATAACGTAAGTTTCTAGACTATATAAAAATATGGTCTTTTTTAATGCAAGAAAAAAAGATAAATAATTAACTAACTATTTATCTTTAACGAATTGACACTCTATATTTTCAATATTATTATTTTCATCTTGATATTTACAGGTACAATTTCCAGAATTACAGTTACAATCGAATGCATTGGCACATTTGCTTGGACTAGCATACATTGGTTTAATTTTAGAAATAACTAAAAAATAAACAATAGCAACTATAATCATGATAATTATCTGTAATGGCATAAATGTCTTAAACTTTATTTTCTTCTTCATCTAACACCACCATGGAAATATTAAGCTTAATATAATTATTTCTATTATTATCAGTCCTACACTAATAAATGCAGCTTTACTTAAAGGCAAACTTTTCACTTTCACAATAATCCAACTTTCTATATATATTATCTATACACATATTATTATAACTGATTATCTAATGAAAAGTATAGCATTATTTCTTCTTTAATGCATAAATATTATTAGCAATTTTTTCCTCTCTTAATTTAGAGTATTCTTCTTTTTTTGAGTGTGAAAATAATAAATCGAGTGCCGAAGAAAAATGATTTCGAGTATTTTTCTTCATAACAATTTCAAGAGCGCGTTTTGCCTCTTTTAAAGCCTTAGTGTCATTACGGTCATGTAAATTAATTGATGTCTCTAAAACAATATCAAACCAGCCACTTATTCCGTTAATGGTATCCATTTTCTTAGCAATAGTAATCTTAATAACATAGGTGTAATTTTTAAAATAAATATCCTTTGATCTTAAAAAATTAACATTATAGGGATATTTCTTTCCATTAATGCGATATTCATCAACATTTTCTAATTTTTGTGGATTTTCTCGATCAATATCTCCATCAGTAAATATTACTTCATATACACGTTTATTTACGATTTCATAAGGTTCAATTTGGAGAGAATGCAATAGACTCTCTGGCATAGTTGAACGATAATATGCTTCAGTAATCTTAAGTGGTTCATTTTCTTTTAATTCATTAATTTGCATAGTAAAATTCCCTTCTGAGTATTTATTATACTATAATCACAATAAAAAAACTAGAAATCATTTCTAGTTAATATATAAAGCCTTGAAAAATCAAGATTTTCTTTTTAATGGTGCCCAATGTAAGAATCGAACTTACTTTTAATCCTTACCATGGATTTGTAATACCATTATACTAAATGGGCATATCAAAAATATACCACATAACTAGACCACCAACAAGTATTTTTGCGACTATTCACAGATTTTTAATTATTTCATAACATAAAGTAGGTGAGTTTATGGATTGGTTTATAAATTTAAATGTAATTATGCAAGCTTTTTTAGCAGCTACTTTTACTTTCTTGATAACATCATTAGGTTCAGCTATAGTTTTTTGCTTTAAGAAGGTTAACAAAAATTTATCCGATATTTTACTTGGAGTTTCGGCAGGTATAATGTTAGCAGCTTCTTATTTTTCACTACTTGCCCCGGCAATAGATCAGGCAATTAATATGGCTTTTTTACCATATATAATCGTTCCTGTAGGATTTTTATGTGGGGGATTGTTGTTATTTCTAACCGATAAAATATTTTCAAAATTAATGGCAAAACAAAAGAAAAATGAAACAGCCAAAAGAATATTTTTACTAGTTAGTTCTATTACCATACATAATATTCCTGAAGGATTATCTATTGGCGTTGCTTTTGGCTCCATAATTTATGGCTTAGACGGTGCTACAGTTATGTCTGCTCTCGGGTTAGCCATCGGAATAGGACTTCAAAATTTTCCTGAAGGATGTGCTGTTAGTCTACCTTTAAGAAGAGAGGGAATGAGTAGAACTAAATCTTTCATAATTGGCGCTTTAAGTGGCATTGTCGAACCAATTTCTGCTATAATAGGAGCCTTATTAGTATTAAAAATAAAGTCAATTATGCCTTTTTTACTTGCTTTTGCTGCTGGAGCTATGATATTTGTTGTTGTTGAAGAATTAATCCCAGAATCTCAGCAAAACCATAATAAAAACATGATAACAATGTTTACTCTACTAGGTTTTATCATTATGATGGTTTTAGACGTAGCTCTAGGGTAAAAAATTACTTTAAATAAACAAATGAAAAAATTATGAAAATTAGTCAATTTGCTTTGGCTAATTTTGTTTTTTATAGTATAATCGATAAAGGAGGTAGTAAAATGAAGAAGATATGTAATTTACTAATTGCACTTGTATTACTTTTTGTTCCAATTGTATGCTTAGCTGATAGTGATAAAAAAGCAGCAGATGTTTATATTTTCTATGGCAAAGGATGTCCTCATTGTGAAGAATTCTTTACATGGGTTAAATCTTTAAGCAGTGATGAGAAATCTAAATTTAACCTAGTAAAATATGAAACTTGGTATAACACTACAAATAGTAATGCCTTAGCAAAAGTCGCTGAACATTTTAACGATAGTGATTATGGTGTACCATACATTATAATTGGTAATACTCGCTATAGTGGATTTGGCGAAACAAATAAAGATCAAATTTTAGCCGCTATCAATGACTATTATAATTTAGATGAACGTGCAAATTTGATTGAAGAATTAAATTTAGAAGTAGTAGCAGATGCCCCTGAGAAAGTAGAAAAGACAAAAACAGCAGTTGTCATTGTTGTTGTTTTAGCAATTTGTGTTGGAGCCTCTGTATTAATTTATATGGTAAGCAAGTCAGAAGAGTGATTTGCTTACTTTTTAAAAGAAAAAAATTATAACAGGAAGAGGAAAATATTATGATAAATATACAATTAGCACCCAATGGGTTTGTAAAAAACAATCTATATGATCAAAAGAAAGCATTATATGAAGCTGGAGTAAGAGCAGCTGTCTGTGTTGCCAAAAGTACAGATGATAATTTAGTAACAACAGAAGACATTAGAAAAAATAATTCCAAAGCAAATTTAATAAGAAGAGGTATGTCGACAATATTACAAGCCCATACAACCCCATCAGAACAAGAAAGTGTAGGACTAGAAATAACAGGAATTTCAAGAAGATTATGTTTGATTTTAAATAACGAAAAAGAATATGCTGCCGACGAGCTATCTTTAAGATATACTGAAGCTAAGGAAAGCAAATACAATACTAGAACCGAAATTGAATTATACCATAAATGGCTAAAAATATTTGAAGACATATTAATAAAAGACTATTGGGAGTATTTTCGTAGTCAAACCAAGACAGATAATGGTGCGATGAAAATGATTCGTGAAAAAGCTCAAGAAAATGCTCGTAACTTTTTAGGACTTGCCACTCGTACTAGTATTACTTATACTGTACCTTTTGCTCAAATAAATAAAATAGCATATATGATGGAAAGAATTATTAATGATCCTAAAGATGCCTTTGAAGCATCATGTGTTCCTGAAATGCAAGAATTTATTAGTGTCTTAAAAGAAAAAAAAGTTTTACTTACTAAAAATGATATCTATGAAATGATAACATCAGATAAAGATTTAGAAGAAGAAGTAAAACAAAAAGGAAAAAATATTCCTTATCTTTCCTATAAAGGAGATGATTCTTTATTCTTTCAAAACACTAAAAAGGTTGACTTATCATTATTTGCTAAGAGAAATAAATGGAGTACTATAGATTACCCAAATTCCATAACAACTTCTAATATTAGTTATAGCAACTATCAATCTTTATCTTGTCTTGCTCAAAATCAAAGACATCGTACTATCGACTTAGAAATGAAAATGCCAGAGCCAGATGAAGAAGTAGAGTTTGCAATGCCCCTTTTTATTCAAAATTATCCTAATTTAGTAACTGAATATTTAAGAGATATCAGCAAATTAATAGATGTTTATCCTTTAGGAATGAAAGTTAAAGTTAATATGAATGCTACTTATGCTAATCTTTTTAACTATGTTAGCAAAGAAAGATGCTGTTATCGTGCTCAAACTGAAATTGCTAATATGTATACTTTAGAAATAATTCCATACATATACGAAGAACTATTAAGAAAAGGTGATATGGAAACTAATCCTAATACTAAAGCTTACTATTATCAAAAAGCTTATGAAGTAAAACAATATATTAATAAATATCGTTGTAGTTTTGCCGATTACACTTGTACTAGTCCATGTCAGGATATAAAAAGAAAAATAAGTTTAGATAAAAGAGATTTATAAAATTAATTAAAAACACAAATAATAAGAATGGAGAAATTAAAGATGGAAAATAAAGGTAAATTAATTGTATTAGAAGGAGCCTGTGATGGGGTTGGTAAATCAACTCAGTTAAAATTATTGAAAGATGAATTAAAAAAAGAAGTAGAATGTGAACAGTGGCATTTCCCAAGTTATGGCTTTGGTTCTGGAACTATGGCTGTCAAATTTTTAAAGGGAAAACTTGGGGAATTAGATGAGATTCCTGAAGAAGTAATTGAAAGTTATTATGCTATAGATAGAGAGTATGTATGGCGTAATTATTTAAAAAAATATTATGCTGAAGGAAAAACTATTCTTTTAGATCGTTATACCACTTCAAGTTTTATTTATCAAACTTTAAAATGTATGGACGAAGATGAAAAGAAAGATATGATTGCTAAAATGAAAGCTTATGAATATTATAATTTAGGTATTGGCGAACCTGATTTAGTTATATTCTTTAATGGTGACTTTGATACTTTAACTAAACTTCGTCTAGCCAGAGAAACTAATGATGGGGTTCAAAAAGATATCTTTGAAAAAAGTGTTGATACCCAAAGAAAAATTTATGAGTCAGCCCAATTTGTTAGTAATTATTTGAAATGGAGTACCGTAAATGTAACTAAGGATAACGAAATGCGTAGTAAAGAAGATATCCATGAGGATGTCATGCGACTAGTAAGAAAATTACGTTAATAAGAATAAAATGATTGACCAATTTTGCGATATTATTTTTAAAGTTTTAAATTACTATCTAAGTAAAAATCTTCAACCAGATTTAACAATTAGTAACATTAAAGAATTATCTAGTGATAATTTAGATAACTTAATAACAATGGCATTAAAGGGCTAATCACTAATTTAGATGAAACTTTTCGCTTTGACAAAAAAGATATTCCCAAGTGTAATAAAGAATGGCTAGAAATATCTAAAAAAATGGGCATAAATTACATTGGACTTACTTATAACCCTTTAAAAAAGCAATAGATAAATTAGACTTAAATGATACTGAAGTATTTATGATAGGTGATGACTATTTCTCTGATATCTATGGTTGAGTAGAAATAAATTAAAAACAATCTTAGTTGACAATAAATTAAAAAAAGATTTGTTAGTGTTTAATAACAATAAAAAATAAATATTGCATTGCATAGTAAAGAGTATTGGTAACTGAAATATCAATTCTCTTTTTCTAAAACTTTTAAGTAAATTATAAAAACTATAGACTTGCCTAATTTAAAAATAGTATAATAAAATGGACTGGAGTGATTAACTTGCTAAAAGCCATATTTATTGATATCGACGGAACTTTAAGAGTAAATAAAAAAATTGATGGAAAAATAATTAAATCTTTAGAAGCTTTAAATAATTTAGGAGTAAAAGTAATTATTACAACAGGTAGAAACTTCATTCATGCAAGAAACTTAGCTCGTAAAATAAAAGTTTATCCTATAATTATTGCTTGTAATGGAGCCTTAGTTAAAAGATATGATAATAATGAAATAATTTATGCCAGTAAAATATCTCGTAAAACTATTAGGAAAATATTTGATTTTACCAGTAGTCATAATTGCAAACTCTTAGCCCATGAAGATACTACTAACTATTACATAAGAAAAAATGACGATATTGGCACTGGAATTGTAGGACTTACCATAACTTCTAATAATTATGAACGCATGATAACCATGAAATATTTATTTAAAGATCAAATACCAGAAGTTGAATTTGTCAATTCTTCTAAGGCTATATATTTAGAAAAAAGAATAACTAATAAAATTTATTTCCATGATGTCAATAATAGAAGCATTACTAAGGGTAAGGGAATTAGCGAAGTATTAGATTATTTAGATTTAAATTCTAGCGAAGTAATAAGTATTGGCGATTCAAACAACGATATTTCAATGACTTATGTTGTTGATAAAAGTATTGCTGTAAAGAATAGTACTACGGCTTTACAAAATTATAGCACTATAACTTTGGATAGTGATTTAGGTACTTATTTAACTAATTTAGTATTAGAGCTTCAAAACGAAAAAACCAAATAAAAATATAATATTTAGAATTATAAAATATTAAATAATAGTAAAATTTTAAAAATGATTTAAATTAAAGAAAAGTAAAAGGATGATATTTATGAAATTAAAACAAAAAGTAGATATGATAATTGATGCAATTTTAATTGTTATAGGTATTGTTATGTTAATGCTTCCGACTTTTAAAATTACTGATATTAAAAATTTATTTTTTACGATTATGATACTTTATGCTATTCTAAACTTTATTCAGTTTATGTTAACTAGAAAGTCTAAGGATTACGAAGGGCTATACACAATGCTTATTAGTTTAGGAATCGGATTTGTTGGCTTATTTTTCTCATTTACCAACCCATTTCAATTAGCAGCCTCAGTTCTTAGCTGGACAACTTTAATGGGAATAGCTAAATTAATTAAGACCAATTATTATAATGACCGTCGTGATAGAATGTATAAATTAAGAATTTTTACTTTAATAGCCTTCATGGTATTAGGACTTCTTACTAGTATTAATTTATATTATGAAACTAGTGTTCAAGTAGTTGTTTTAGGTTTCTTCTTTTATACCCATGGCATTTTAGAACTGATAGACCCTTTAGTTAAATATTTACTTAGTTAGGTGGATTTTATGAAATTAGTTAGAGATTTTAATGATTATCAAATAATTGATATGGATAATGGTATGAAGGTAGAAATGTGGAATAATGTTTGTTTAAAACGACCAGACCCCCAAATTATATGGCCTTCTAGTAATCCTTACAATGGGAAGATTGATGCTGTTTATAATCGTAGTAATAAAGGTGGTGGCTCTTGGGATATAAAAAGTTCCAAAATGCCTTCTAGTTGGCAAGTTAGTTATCATGATTTAACCTTTAATTTAAAACTTATGGGCTTTAAACATACGGGTTTATTCCCTGAACAAGCCTATAACTGGAATATGATAATCCATAAGATAAAAGAAGCTAAAAGAGATGTTAAAGTATTAAACTTATTTGCTTATACTGGTGCCGCTTCTATGGCGGCTTTAAGTGCTGGAGCCAGTGTTGTTCATGTTGATTCTAGCCGAGGTATGGTAGATTGGGCTAAAGAAAATGCTGCCTCCTGTGGATTAAGTGATAAACCTATTAGATACATTGTCGACGATTGCAAAAAATTTGTTGATAGAGAAATCCGTCGTGGCAATAAATACGATATTATCTTAATGGACCCACCATCATTTGGTAGGGGAAGCAATGGTCAAGTCTGGGATATTGAAAAAGACCTTTATCCTTTAGTAGAAGCTTGTAGTAAAATATTAAGTGATGATCCAATTCTTTTCTTAATTAATTCCTATACAACGGGTTTATCGATGAATGTTTTAGAAGATGTTTTAAAATTATGTATTAAAAATAAAGGCTATATTACTAGTGATGAATTAGGCTTACCAGTAAAAAATAGCAATTTAGTATTACCATGTGGAATATTTGCTCGTTGGGAAAAAGAAAAATACGAAGAATAAAGTAAAGTAGAAAATATTTAAATAGATAATATGGAGTTTATACATGGATTTTAATAAACAATTATATTTAACTAAAATAATTTTAGACCGTGAAAAAATAACCGATTTTTCTAAGTATCCTTTTGTTATTCCGGTTGTCAAAAACTTTACAGAATTAAATATTAATAGTCCCGTAACTTTCTTTATTGGCGAAAATGGTATTGGTAAATCAACCTTCATCGAAGCCATCGCCGTTAATTTAGGCTTACCCAAAGAAGGTGGTACTCAAAACTTTACTTATGATACTAATGATACCACATCTGAATTATATAAATATTTAAGAATTACCAATATTTATAAACCAAAAATGAAATTTTTCTTAAGAGCCGAAAGCTTTTATAACTTTTCATCAGAAATAGAGAATTTAGCCCAAAGCGGATATGTTAAACTTTATAAATATTATGGTGGTGATCTTCATAAGTGTTCCCATGGTGAATCTTTCTTAAAAGTAATGCAAAATCGTTTTACTGATCATGGACTTTATATTTTAGATGAACCAGAAGCGGCCTTATCAGCCCAGAGTCAGCTATCTTTACTTTGTCTAATTGATGACTTAGTAAAACAAGGTAGTCAATTTATAATAGCAACTCATTCGCCTATTTTAATAAGTTATCGTAATGCTAAAATATTAGATTTAAATAAAGACTTTCAAGAAGTAAAATATGAAGATACCGATATCTATCAATTATATAAATTATATATGGAAAATCCTTACGGTATGCAAAAAAAATTATTTGATAATAATGAAGAGTAGTTAATGCTACTTTTTTAATTTTATGTTAATTTACTCTTGACTTGGAATTAATTCTAGGTGTTATATAATAATTATGATACCTGAAGGAGGAATAAAAATGATAAAACAAACTGCAGGTAGAGACCAACTAGGAAAATTAGCGCCTAATTTCGCTCATTATAATGATGATATCTTATTTGGAGAAAATTGGAATGATACTTCTATTGATTTAAAGACAAGATGTATTATTACGGTTGTATCTTTAATGTCTATGGGTATAACTGATAATTCATTAATGTATCATCTAGAAAATGCTAAGAAAAATGGCATATCTAAAGAAGAAATGGTTGGCATTGTAACTCACGTTGCATTTTATGCAGGCTGGCCAAAAGCATGGGCTGTATTTAATCTTTTAAAAGAAGTTTATAAAGATTAAGGAGATTATGAAAATGAAAAGAAGTTCGGGAATATTATTGTGGAAAAAAGAAAATAATCAATATTATGTTTTACTAACTCATTTTGGTGGACCTTATTGGGATAAATTAGATAAGGGTGCTTGGTCAGTCCAAAAAGGCTTAGTAGAATCTAATGAAAAAGTTTTAAATGCTGCTATAAGAGAAAGTAGTGAAGAAACCAATTTGATTTTAAATAATAAAATAGATTACTTAGCTTCAAAAAAAGTATCTAATAATAAACTAGTCATTATGTTTGAAAGTTACTTTGACGGTGATATTTTTAATTTTAAAAGTAATAGCTTTACTTTAGAATGGCCACCTAAGTCTGGTAGTATTAAAGAATTCCCTGAAATGGATAAAATAAAATGGTTTACTTTAGAAGAAGCTCTTACTTATATTAATCCAAGTCAGACCTTCTTTATAAAACGACTAAAAGAAAAACTAAGCTTAAAAGACCAAAATAATTAGAATAAAAATTATATTAAATTAAATTTATATATTTCTAAAAAAAGTTTATAATAATTTAAGAAATATATTAGAAAATAAGAAAGAAAAAATTATGAATAATAAGAAAGAATTTGTAAAAGAAAATGTATTTGGATTAGAAGAAGGCAAAGAAGCTGCTTTATTAAAACCGGGTAGCATTATTACTATCCAAGCAAATGTTAAACATTGGCATGGTGCGAAAAAAGATTCTTGGTTTAGTCATATAGCTATTGAAGTTCCAGGAGAAAATACATTAAATGAATGGTGTCAACCAATAAGTGATGAAGAGTATAATAAATTAAATTAAAACAAACAGGAGGTCAACATGAAAAATGAAATAATATTATTTGAAAATCAAAATATAAAATTAGAAGTTAATGTGAAAGATGAAACCGTTTGGTTAAATCGTGAACAGCTATCAATATTATTTGATAGAGATATTAAAACTATAGGAAAACATATTAACAATGCTTTAAAAGAAGAACTTGATACTTCAACTGTCGCAAAATTTGCGACAGTTCAAAATGAAGGTAACAGAAAAGTTACCCGTGATATTGAATATTATAATCTTGACATGATTATTTCGATTGGTTATCGAGTAAAATCTCAAAACGGTATCATTTTTAGAAAATGGGCCAATAAAATATTAAAAGACTATTTAATTAAGGGTTATGCCATAAATCAAAAAAGATTAGATTATTTAGAAAAGACTGTGAAATTAATAGATATTGCCAATAGAACCAATGAAAATTTAGAAAATGCCGATGCTAAAGAAATTCTAAAAGTAATTGCTACTTATTCTAAAGCCCTTGACCTTTTAGATGATTATGACCATCGAAACTTATTAAAACCTAAGGGAAATAGCAGTCAGAAACAAATAAGATATGAAGACTGTTTAGCTGTGATTAATAAATTAAGATTCAATGAAGAAAGTGATATCTTTGCTATTGAAAGAAATAAAGGCTTACAATCAATAATCGGCAATATTTATCAAACCTTTGATGGTAATGATGTTTATAAAAGTATTGAAGAAAAGGCTGCTAACTTTTTATATATGATTGTTAAAAACCATGTTTTCATTGACGGCAATAAAAGAATTGCAGCAACTTTGTTTATTTATTTTCTAAATTATTATGACCTTCTATATAAAGAAAATAAACAAGTTATTGATAATAATACTTTAGCTTCTCTAACTTTACTTATTGCCGAGTCTAATCCAAAAGAAAAAGAAGTTATAATTGATTTAGTTATGAATTTTCTAAATTAAAAAAAGTAGTATAAGATAATAGAAAAGAATTAAAAGGAGTGTATTAAATGTATTTAGAAAAAATTAATGGACCAGAAGATGTCAAAAAATTAAAAATAGAAGAATTACAACCGTTAGCTGACGAAGTAAGAAAAGCCGTAATTAACCGTGTTAGTAAAATAGGTGGTCATAAAGGACCAAACTTAGGTGTTGTTGAAATGACAGTAGCCCTTCATTATGTTTTTAATTCGCCTGTGGATAAAATCGTCTTTGATGTTTCCCACCAATGTTATCCTCATAAAATCTTAACTGGTCGTAAAGAAGCTTATCTTGATGATGATAAATTTAGTGAAGTAACTGGTTATACTAACCCTTTAGAAAGTAAACATGATTTCTTTAAAGTAGGGCATACTTCAACCAGTATTTCTCTAAGTTTAGGCTTAGCAGTCGCAAGAGACTTAAAACATACTAAAGAAAATATAATTGCCGTTATTGGCGACGGTTCCTTATCCGGTGGTGAAGCTCTAGAAGCCTTAGATTATGCCGGTGAATATAAAAATAATTTAATTATTATTGTTAATGATAATGACCAAAGTATTGCAGAAAATCATGGTGGTCTTTATAAAAATCTAAAAAAATTACGCATGATGAATGGAGTATCTAATAATAACTTCTTTGCATCTTTAGGCTTTGAATACCATTATTTAGATGACGGTCATGATATTAAAAAGTTAGTAGATTTATTTAACTCAGTTAAAGATACTGACCACCCAGTTCTTTTGCATATTCATACTATTAAAGGTAAAGGACTTAAATATGCTGAAGAAAATAGAGAAGCTTGGCATTCTGGTGGCCCCTTTAATATCGAAGATGGTTCCTTAAAAAATCCAGTAGTTAAAGATGATACCGTATTTAATAGTTTAAAAGAATTATTAGATACTAACTCTAAAGCCGTTGTTTTAAATGCTGGTACTCCCGCATCTTTAGGATTTACACAAGATATAAGAGAGGAATATGTTAACAAAGGTAAGTTTATTGATGTTGGTATTGCCGAGGAAAATGCGGTTGGCATGATTAGTGGCATTGCTAAAAATGGTGGCATCCCGGTATTTGGAACTTTCGCCCCATTCCTTCAAAGAGTCTATGACCAAGTAAGTCATGATTTGTGTTTAAATGATAATCCAGCAGTTATTTTAGCTATTAACCCAGGTGTTTATGGTATGAATAGTGATACTCATATTGCCTTATGTGATATTCAAGAATTTAGTCATATTCCTAACTTTACTTACTTAGCACCCGCTACTAAAAAAGAATATAACGATGCCTTAAAATTTTCAACAACCATAAGTAAACACCCCGTAGGTATCAGAGTTCCTAACATTTGGTGTGAACTAGATAACGATAACCATACCGATTTTACGAAAAATATGTGCGTACTAAGTGGTAGTGATGTTGCTATTACAGCAGTTGGTCCCATGCTTAAAATGGCTCTTGAAGTAGCCAAATACATAAAAGAAAAATATCAAAAAGATATAACTGTTATCAATCCTATTAACGTTAGCAGCTTAGATTACGAAACTTTAGATAAACTAAAGGAAAATCATAAGTTAATTATTACTTTAGAAGACGGTGAGCTTCAAGGCGGTTATGGTGTAAATATCGCTAGTTACTTAGGAGCCGATGCCATTAAAGTTATGAACTTTGGTATTTCTAAAAAATTCCATACTGATTTTAAAGCCGAAGAACTACTTACAAAGTGTGGCATGTCTAAAGAAAATTTAGTTAATATTATTGAAGGTTACTTAAGCTAGGTAACCTTTTTTACTATTTAATTTCTATATTTTATTTGTTTTATTTTCTTTATTTTCCTTTTTAACAAATTTTTTCTATTGTTATAAATTTGACGTAATGCTATAATGTAATTAGGATAAGGAGGAGAAATGTGAAAAATGTTAAACAGTTGCCAAAAACAAAAAATGTGGCGATTGAATTGTGGAGATTTATTATTGCTATTGCAATAATTGGTTTCCATGTAGGGTTTATTATTGCCAGAACTTGTAATGGTTCTAATGGCTACTATATGACACCTGAAGCTAAATGGATGTTTGGCTCTAGTGAAGTATTGTTAATATTTACATTAACAGCTGGTTATTTCCTAACAGCACATCATGAAAAACAATCAAAAAATGAAGAATATCTTGCTAAAAGTGCTTCACGTCGTGCTTGGGAATACACTTGGAAACGTGTTAAAGTCTTACTACCAACTTTAGTTTTAGGATACATAATTGGTGTCATATTCTGTACTAAATTTTATTATCCTGAATACAGCATCCAAGAAACTTTAACGATGATTGTTAATAGTGCTTGGGAATTCTTAGGATTCCATGCTGCTGGCTTAAGAAGTACTGGTAATGAATTCTTTAACCTAAATGGACCACTATGGTTTATTTCTGCTATATTTATTGTTGGATATTTTGTTTATTACCTATTATGTAAAAATAAAGATTTACTAACTGGTTTTATTGCCCCATTTGGTTTTATTTTTACAGCAGGTTGGTGGAGTTTTACAGGTACAAGAGCAGCTCAAACTGCTTGGACTACATTTGGTCTTCAAACCGCATCTACTAATGGTATGGGCGGTTCAGCTAGTAATACTACCGCTTCCATAGGTTTTAACAATGGCTTAGTATTTGTTTTAATTGGCATTTTAGGTGGTGTACTAATTTATTATCTAGTTGAAGAACTTAAGAAACATAAATTTAGTAACTTAGGCAAAGCTGGTCTTACATTATTAAATATTGTTTGTAGTATTTTATTACTATGGTATACAATTTACCAACCAACTTATTTTAATCTTGAAAGATGGACAGTAGCTCTTCTAATAATTGTAGTAATTACATTATCATTATTAAATCAAGATTACTTAACTAAATTACTAAATAATAAATATACTAACAAAGTATTTGCTTATTTAGGTTCTATTTCATTAGAAATTTATATGCTACATTATCCAATCGCTATTTTTGTACTAAGATTACTTGGTAAAAATACAAAAGCAACAGCATATTCATTCTGGAAAGTGTTTGTGCCAACTGCTATTTTAACTCTAGTATTTAGTGCAATATTAAGCTTACTAAGGGCAATTATGAAAATGGCAAAAGAAGAAAAAGGCAATGCATAATTGTCTTTTTATAAAGGAGAAATTTATGAAAAAAATATTTGTAATTAATTTAGGTTCAACTTCAACTAAGATTGCTTATTTTGAAGATGACAAATGTATATTTAAAGAAACGTTAAAACATAACACCGAGGATATTAAACAATTTAAAAGTATTTGGGAACAAGAAGAATATCGAAAAAATGCTTTAGATAAATTTATGTTAGAACATAATATTAAGGTAAGCAAACTAGATGCTATAGTATCACGCGGTGGTCATACCGAGCCCTTACATAGTGGGGTTTATTTAATAAATCAAAAAATGCTTGATGAATCAAGAAGTATGAAGTATGGTAATCACGTATCAGATTTAGGAATATTACTAGCTAGTAAATATGCTAAAGAAGGACCAATTCCTTTAACTGTTGATACTGCTTGTACTGATGAGTTTGAACCTCTAGCTAGATATTCTGGTTTAAAAGAGATAGAAAGAGTTTCCAGATTTCACATTTTAAATCATAAGGCTGTTGCTAAGAAGTATGCCCATGATATTGGTAAAAAGTATGAAAATTTAAATTTAGTTGTTTGTCATATGGGTGGTGGTACTTCAGTTGCTATCCATAAAAATGGACGTATTATTGATGGTAATAATGGTCTTGACGGTGATGGTCCTTTCTCAACTGACCGTTCTTGTGGTCTACCAGTTGGTGCTTTAATTGATATGTGTTACAGTGGTAAATATACTTATCAAGAGATGCGTCGTAAGATTAAAGGCTTAGGTGGTCTTATGAGCTATGTTGGTGAGACTGATGTTGAATTAATTCAGAAGAAAGCTTGTGAAGAACATAATAAAGCTTGTGAAGAAGCCCTAGATGCTATGTGTTATCAAACTTCTAAAGAAATTGCAGCTATGTCTAGTGTTGTTAATGGTAAAGTTGATGCTATCCTAATAACTGGTGGTATTGCTAATTCTAAGTATTTAATGGATAAAATTATTGAAAGAGTATCATTTATTGCACCAGTTCATCTTTACCCAGGTGAATTTGAAATGGAATCTTTAGGTACTAATGCTTATAAAGCCTTAATTAAAGAAGTACCAATTAACGAACTATAAAAAGGAGATAAAATGTTTAAAAATTTTAAAGAAATCGAAAAATATGTTTTAGATAAAAAAATAGTTAAAACCATAGCGCTTGCCAATGCCGAAGATAATCATGCCTTAGAAGCCTTAGTTATGGCGAAAAGAAAAGGTGTTGCTAAAGGCATTTTAATCGGGAATATTCCGAAAATAAAAGAATTACTTACTTCTTATAATGAAGATTTTAATGATTATGAATTTATTCCAGAATCTGATGAATTAAAATCAGCTTGCACGGCTGTTTCCTTAGTTAAAAGTGGTCAAGCTGATTTACCTATGAAAGGGCTTATGATGACCTCATCATTCATGAAAGCTATCTTAGATAAAGAAAACGGTTTAATAACTCCTGGTCATTTACTAAGTCAAGCTACTATCTTAGAATATCAAGAAAAAAATAGATTAATGGTTATTTCCGATTGTGCTGTTAATATTATGCCTGATGCCGAAAAGAAAATAATGATTACGAAAAATGCTATTAAGTTAGCTAATAACTTGGGTATTGAAAAACCAAATATCGCAGTTTTATCCGCTTTAGAAAAAGTTAATCCAGCTATTCCTAGTACAGTTGATGCTGATATAGTTGCTAAATATCCTGACTATAATAACATTGGTAATATCATCGGACCTGTTGCTATGGATATTGCCATGTCTAAAGAAGCCGCTCTACATAAAGGCGTTGATAACCCTGTTTGTGGCAATGCCGATATCTTAATTATGCCTGATTTAGCAGCTGGTAATATCTTTACTAAAGGATTAGTTTTCTTTGCACACTTTAAATCAGCTGGTGTCTTAACTGGCACTACTAGTCCCGTTATAATGACTAGTAGAACGGATACTATCGAAGATAAATATTTATCTATTTTAATGTCTATTTATAACTGTGAATGTAAATAGTATAAAAAATATTACTTTTTAATAGAAGGGATTATCTATGCGAACATTTAACTATTTAAAAGATTATAATTTATTAACTTCATCAGTACAAGGTTACCTAACTCAATTATCCCTAGAACTAGATTATTTAATAAAAACTAGTAATAATAAAGAAATATATTATCCCTTATATAAAAAACTCCAGGAATTTCCAACTAAATATCCTAATTTAAGAAATATTTCTATAAAAATTAGAGAAGATTTATTAAAAGAAGAAAATGTATCTTATTACTTTAAAAATGGTAAATACCCTTCTAATGCTTCTATCATAGGTAATGAGATTACTAAAGATTTAAATGAGTTATTTACTTTAGAAGAAAGTCTAAAAAATTATACAGCTTTACTTTGGCAACAAAGACTAACTAACTTTAATGATTTAGTAAATGGCGAAGGCTTTATGATAGTAGGTCATGCTTCTTTTAATATACCAGGCATTAGTAGTGATAAAAACTATAACTCTCATATGGCTCAATACTTATCTTGTAGTTTATTTTCTAATTTAGAATTAAATAGTTTCCAAGATAGTAATTTAATCTTTGTAGTTGATGTTAATAGTACTAACTATATAGCATCATCTTCTTGCGACTCAGTAACTGGCGATTTTAATAATCCTGATTTTCTTACTTTAAAAGAAATCGAAGTAGATGGTTCTAAACATTATATAAAAGTTGGCTATACTAACGATAGTAAAAAATGTGTTACTGCCTTAGAAACACCAGAGATGATTGAAAAATTAAGCATAGCAAGAGAACTAAAAGAAAATGGTAAATTATATGATTATGATAATTCTTTATGTAATGAAGTAGTTTTAGATAGAACTAAGACTAGTTATAGTGGAGCCGTATTATTAAGTAATGGTTGTGATATCTTATTTAATGAATACTTATTATTAAAAGAAAATAATATTCCTTTTAAATGTATTAATAAAGCTTTATATCGTTTAAAAAAAGAAATGTTACCTTATAGTAATACCGATTATGAAGAATATCTATCTTCTTTAAAAAGATTAGAAGCAAGAATTTTAGCTGGTTTAATCCCGTTAGATAAGTTAAATGCTTATTATAATGAAGTCATAATTCCTATGCAATATGATGATATTGTTGTAAATGATTTTAAAAAAGTTATTGCTAAAAATACCAAAATAAAAGGTATATAAAAAATAGAAATGGAGTATTATATGAATTATGGTATTGATGAAAAGATAAGTAAACCTTTATTATATCGTAAGCTAACTAATGATAAAGTAATTAATATAACAGGCGAAGGTGGTGCCGGTAAATCAACTTTATGTGAAAACTTTAGAAAAAATGCCAATGAATATATAGTTATCGATTTTGATTCTATAAATCTTAATAATAATAAAGTTGGTACTTTAGAATACGACTTAGTAAAATTAATAGTTAATAAATATGGTAAAGATATTTTTCCTCAAACCCACCATCGTAATGGTGAAAAGCAAATGCTAATTAATGAAGAGTTTTTTGAAAAGTGTTCTATTTGTTTTGCTACTATTTATGATGAAATAATTAATTATTTAGAGCCAACTGGTAAAGTTATTGTAATCGACGGTTCGCAGTATCGTTTCGTAAATGATGCTTCCAAAATAAAGGGGGAATTCATTGCACTAAGAACTTCCTTAGAAACATGTCTTAATCAGTCTTTTAGTCGTCATAAAAAGTTAAACCAAGAAGAAACCGAAGAGCAATTATTTAAACATCGTCAAAATAAAAAAGAAATGTTTAAAATCTTTAATCCCTTATTAAATAGCACTATCAACAACGTAGCTAACCTTTCTATAAATAAATTTGATAATAATTTTAAAGAAGAGTTAAGAACTAGCCTATCAGAGTTAATTAATCGTATCCTAGAAAATAATTATTCTTCTTTATCTTTAGAAGAACAAAATTTTCTTAAAAATATCCAAGCTAAAAAAGTTATTACTATGAATAATTACTTAGATATAATACCTAAGTTTATAAATACTCCTAACTATTTAGAACAATTAAACATTAGTAAAACTATATCTTCTAAACCCTTTCTTCTAACTAATAATGCTATCTTAATTAACTTAGATGAATTATATTTAAATGGTTATAGAAAAGTAGAAGATATCATAAATTTATTTACTGAAGAATTAAAGAGTTATCTTAATATTAAAAGTTTAGATCAATCTCTTTAAAATAAACAATTTATTTATTTTAATATATCCATATTGACCCCCCCGATTATTAAGTATAATGATAATAGAACAGGAGTTTATTATGTCAGAAAATATTTTAATTAATGTTATATTTATTATTGTAGAAATTATCTTTATCTTATTTACTTTGCTATCATCATCCCTTGGTGCTTATTTAATAAGAAAAGGTAAAACTAAGAAAGGTCTTATCTTAGTATTAAGTAATATCTTTTTACTAACTATTACTTTTATAAGAAGCTTACTAAAAAAAGATTTTTTCTTTAAAGGAGGTATGTTTGCCTTCTTAGTTTATAATAGACAAGAACTTTACAGTACTTTAATTCTTATTTTATATGCATGTTTATTCATCTATACTATTTATAATTTTAATATATTAAAAAAGAATTCTAAGTTAAAAGATGATAAAAAAATAAGTAAGAATGTTAAAAAAGAAATATATCTTATCCCAATTTTTATAGTACTTACTATTATTTTTGTTTATGGAAACTTTATGAGTTCAAATAACAGTAGTTATTATTGTCATACTTTATATATTAAAAATAGTCTTAATCTTGATAATCATACAATAAACATACCAAGTAATAGTTGTTATACTGGTAAAAATAGCACTAACGGTTATGGGTATCGTAATTTTAAAAGTTATGATAAATTAGATAATGAATTAAAAAGTATAACTAATAAGTATAATAATGAACATACTACTAAAGTAAGATATGTTATAAATAATAAAGCTTTATATAATGAATACTTCCTTTATTTTGAAGATTAAGAATTAAGCAATAGAATTTTTCTTTAGTTTTATTGCTTTTTTTAATGCAATATTTCATTTAAATGATATACTTATCTTAAGAAAAGTATGAGGTAATTAATGACAAATGTTAAAGATGGGGTTATTGGTCATGCAATAGGAGATGCTTTTGGAGTTCCATTAGAGTTTATTAGTCGTGAAAAATTACTTAAAAATCCAGTAACAAAAATGCTTGGCAATGGTAGTCATCCTGTTCCAGTAGGATTTTGGTCTGATGATACATCAATGGAAATAGCCCTAATGGCTTCCTTTATCGAAAAGAAAAAATTTGATTATGATGATATTATGCAGAGATTTATTGATTGGATAAATAAAGGTGATTATACTCCTGGCGGTAAATTATTTGATATTGGTAGAACTTGTTTAAAAGCAATACATAACTATTCTTTAGGAAATACTAAAGCTTTAGAATCAGGACTTCTTAATATAAATGCTAATGGTAATGGTTCTTTAATGCGTATCTTACCAGTAGCTTATTATTGTTTTTATCATAATTCTTCTAGTAATGAAATATATATTCTAACTAAGAATGTTTCCTCATTAACTCATCGTCATGAAATAAGTATTATGGCCTGTTATATTTATGTTAACTATGTTATTTATTTATTACAGGGGCTTGGTAAGTATGAAGCTTATAACAAGATTAAAACATTAGATTATTCTATATTTAGTAAAGAAACAATAACTATCTATGATAGAATTTTAAAACAAGATATTAGTACTTTAGATATAGCCGAAATAAGTAGTAGTGGTTATGTTGTTGATACTTTAGAAGCATCTTTATGGGTTATTTTAAATGCAAGAAATTTTAAAGAAGCTATAATTGGTTCTGTTAATTTAGGTAATGATACTGATACTATCGGTGCCATTACCGGTTCTATGGCTGGTATTATTTATGGTTATGATAATATTCCTAAAAATTGGTTAGAAAAGTTAGCCAGAAGAGAATATTTAGAAAACCTATGTGTTAAGTTTGAAATGGCTATTAAAGACAATGAGTAATATTTAGTAATGCTTATTAAGAATCTCAAATTTTAAAATTGAGGTTCTTTTTCTGTCTTTATAAATTTTTCTTCCTATAATTATTTCTAAAAAATAAATTAATTAAGTGTTTTTTTTATTTAAAATTTGGTACAATTATACTGGTGATGGTATGTATATAGAGTTTAAGAATGTTAGTAAAAAATATTATCAAGGTAAAATTACAATTACGGCTTTAGATAAAGTAAATTTTAGCATCGATGAAGGCGAACTAGTTGTTATTTTAGGACCAAGTGGTGCTGGTAAGACAACTCTTTTAAATATTTTAGGCGGAATAGATACGGCTACTAGTGGCACAATAAATGTTGCAGGAAAAAATATAACAAAGTTAAATGAACATGAACTTACAAAATACAGAAGAACTGATATTGGCTTTGTTTTTCAATTTTATAACTTGATTCAAAACTTAACAGCCCTAGAAAATGTCGAACTGGCTGTCCAACTTTGTAAAGACCATTTAGATCCTAAAGAAATATTAACCAAAGTAGGTTTAAAAAATCGTCTTAATAATTTTCCGAGCGAGTTATCAGGTGGCGAACAACAAAGGGTAGCCATTGCCAGAAGTATTGCTAAAAATCCCAAACTTCTTTTAGCCGATGAACCAACTGGAGCCCTTGATTTTAAAACGGGAAAACAAATATTAAAACTTTTAGAAGATGTTTGTCGTAAAGAAAAAATGACTGTTATAATTATTACTCATAATAGTATTTTAGCCTCGATGGCCGATAAAGTAATTAAAATTAATAATGGTACAGTTAGTAATATCATTAAAAATGAACATCCTAAGTCCATAGATGAATTAGAGTGGTAATTATGAAAAATATGTTATTTATTAATACCATTCGTAAAATAAAAGATACTCATAAAAAATTTCTTTCTTTAATGTGTTTGGCTCTTTTAGGAGTAGGATTCTATGTCGGAATTAAATCTAGTAGTCCTGATATGTTAGATACTTTAGATAAATATTTACAAGATAATAATGTCTATGATTTAGAAATAACTTCTACTTTAGGGCTATCTGATAATGATGTAACAGCCCTAGAAGATTTAAATATTGGTAATATCTATGAGAGTAATTATACTGATTCAGTAATAAATATTAATAATACTGAAAAAACTTTAAGAACTATTTCTTTAAGTGATATAAATAAAGTTATTTTAAAAAGTGGGAGTTTACCTAGTAATAATAATGAAATAGTAGTTGAAAAATCTCTTCTTAGTGATAATAACTTACAAATAGGAGATTATTTAGAAATAAATAATGAATCTTTAGAAAATAGTACTTATAAGATAACTGGAGTTATTGAAAGTCCTTTATATTTTACTGATTATAGAGGTACTACTAATACTGGTAAAGGTACTTTAGATTATTATTCTTATAGTTTAATCGATAACTTTAAAACAGATTATTATACTAATATTTATGTAAAACTAAATATTAAGAATCCTACAAATAGTACTAGTTATAAAACACTAGTTAATGATGCGAAAAAGAAAATAGAAGAAATTAAAACTAAACAAGAAGACTTAAGATTTAACGAGGTCTATAAAGACTATCTTAGTTATTATGATTTCTTAGAAATAACTAATTATCAAGATAAATTACCTAAAAGTACTTGGTATTTAAAAACACGTAATGATAATAATGCTTATAAAACTTATATTGATTCAACCGATAGTTTAAGTAAAATAGGTAATGTCTTTCCTCTAGTTTTTTTCTTAGTAGCCTTACTAATTAGTTTTATTTCAATATCTAGAATGATTGAAGAAGATAGATTAGAAATAGGTACTTTAAAAGGTTTAGGTTATAGTAACTTTAATATCTATCTAAGAAATATTTTCTATTCCTTTTTAGCCGTCTTATTAGGAAGTATTATTGGTATGTTAATTGGTTTTAACTTACTACCAAGAGTTGTTTGGTATATTTATGCCTCAATGTTTACAATGGACTCTATCTTAATAAGTTTTAACTGGTATTATGCTTTAATTGGATTTAGTTTATCTAGTATTTTAATTTGTGGTTCTTCTTTTATTACAACTAAAAATATCTTAAAAGAAAAAACAGCCATGTTATTAAGACCAAAAAGTCCAAAAGCCGGCAAAAAAATATTCTTAGAAAACTTTAAATTCTGGTCAAAACTTAATTTTTCAACTAAGATATCAACTCGTAATATCTTCCGCTATAAAGGTAGAGTAATGGCTACTATAGTTGGTCTTGCTTCTTCAACGGCTCTTCTTTTAGTTGGCTTTGGAGTTAAAGATGCAGTAAGTGATATTGTTATATTTAATGATACTAAAGTGTTTATTTATGATAAGAGTATCTATTTAAATAGTAATTATAATAAAGAAGAAGTAAATACTCTATTAGATAGTAATAAAGATATTATAGATAAAGTAAATATAAATTATAAACAAATTAATTTATATAATAGTAATAAAGATTATTTTGAAGTTAATTTAATAACACCAGAAGATAGTAATACTTTAGATAAAGTTATTCATTTAAATGATATAAATAATAAAAAGAAAAGAATAACTTTAGAAAAGGGAATTGTTTTAAGTGAAAAGTTAGCCAATAAATTACATGTAAAAGTAGGAGATAAAGTATTTATTTTAGTTAATGATAAGTATCATGAATTAAATATTGATTATATAGTTGAAAATTATATTGATGATTATGCTTATATTACAGAAGATACTTATAAAGAAATATATAATGATTATGATGTTAATTCTATTTATTTGAATGTTAATGATAACTATAATGAAGATTATGATAAAGAGTTATTAAGTAATTCTAATATTGTTAATATTATAAATAAAAAAGATACTTCTAATGTAATGGAAGGTGTCTTAGATAAGTTAAATTATGTAGTTTTAATATTAATTATTTCCTCGGCTTTACTTGCATTTGCTATTCTTTATAATTTAAGTTCCATTAATATTAGTGAAAGAAAAAGAGAAATATCAACTTTAAAAGTATTAGGATTTTATAATGATGAAGTAGATAGATATATTACTAATGAAAATTACTTTATAACTGTAGTTGGTATTATCTTAGGACTTTTCTTAGGTTTTTATTTATGTTTTTATTTACTTAATACTTGTGAACCAGATTATTTAATGTTTATAAGACATATTAAGTGGTATAGTTATCTAATAAGTGCTGTTATATCTTGTTTATTTACAATTATTGTTAGTAGAATAACTCATTATAATTTACTTAAAATAGATATGATAAGTAGTTTAAAGAGTAATGAATAAAAAAATACCTAGTTTTGGTTTAGAAAACTTGGTTGTATTATAAATAGTGTTGGTGAGTAAAATCATCAACACTATTTTTTGCAGAAAAAAGACATAAGTTTGATACAATGTAATTGACTCATTATACATTGAAAGGATTTAAACTTATGTCTACAAATGATTATATCTTAAACTTATTAAATATTAAAATTTTAGATGGAAAACAAGAAATAAAGAAAATAAAAGGTAATAATTATAAAATTATTGAAGGATACCTTACTTATATTCCATCATACTGCCCAAACTGTAGCTGTGTTAATGAAACTGCTAATGACATTATTAAATGGGACTTTAGAAAAAACTGTAAAATCAAAATACCAAAAATTTCTAATTGCCTTTCAATGTTATTATTGCATAAGCAAAGATTTTTATGCAAACATTGTAAAAACACATTTATTGCTGAAACTTCTTTAGTTGAAAGGGATAGAAATATTTCGAATAACACAGACCTTCAAATATCATTAGAATTATCCATTAAGCAAAGTGAAAAAGACATTACAAAATGCCTAGGTATATCATCATCAACTATTAATAGAAAGTTAGAAAGTTTATCTAGCAAAACTATTCTAAAGAATCAATTTTTACCTAAAATTATGAACTGGGACGAGTTTAAAGAAACAAAAAATACAACAGGTAAAATGGCATTTATTGTGCTAAATAACGAAACTGGTGAAATTTATGATATAAAGGATTGCCAAAAGAAAGATTATTTAGAAAAGTATTTTAGAAAATATCCATACTATGAAAGAAATAAAGTCAAATTTATTTGTATTGATTTTTACCCAGAATATATAAGTTTAGCTAAGAAATTATTTAAAAAAGCAGAAATAATAATTGATAAATTCCATATAGTTTTGTAAGCATACAATGTTCTTAATAAAGCCAGAGTAAAGCTGTGTTATAAAAGTAACCCAAATTATAATAAGCTTAAAAATTATTGGAAATTAATATTAAAAAACGAAGAAGAATTAAGTGAGAAAAAAGAATACAGTAAATACTTTAAAAAAGAAATATCGTCCAAAGAAATAGTTACTTATTTAATAAATACCGATGAAACTTTTAAAGCTACCTATGAATGTTATCAAGGCTTACTAAAAGCAATAAAAAGAATATCTTTTGGGTACAGAAAATTTAAACATTTAACAACCAGAGCATTATTAATTTCAAACACTATAAAAGGATGATTTTCATCATCCTAATTATATTTCAATTATATCATCAAACTAATGTCTATCAACACTATTTGACAAAGAACCAAAAGATGAAAAATCAAAATAATTTCATCTTCTTTTTGGTGTAGTTAATTATCTAAGCTGTGAATAGTAACATAGAATAAACTACTTCGAAAGTTGTGGGTGGGAAGTATTACTAATAATTAAATTATCTTTACATATAATACTTTAAATGATAAGATACTTCCTACTAAGGGGGAAATGCTTATTATGGAACTAATAAAACAAAGTATCTATAAATATACAGATATAATATTTAATAATCTAAAAGAAAGTATAAAAGATTATAGTATTATTTGTTTATCAGATAGTATGCTATTTCTAAACATGCAACCCTTATTAGACATAATAAATAAATATAAAGTAACTATCAGATGTTTAGATTATACCTCTCTTAAATATCTAGATTCTATCTTAAAAGAACCTATAACTAATATGGTAATCTTAGTTGATGATAGTAAAAGAATAAATAGAGAATATATTGATATAACTAGTTTAAAAAATATAAAACCAATAGTTCCTTTAGATTACTTAATATGGGGTTTAAAATTTAATGGTATTATAAATACTTATTGCTTTAAAAAGTATTTAAACTTCTCTAAACGATATATTTATACAAGCTTTAATAGTAACGAAAAACTATCCCTAGTTAATTTTAAAAAAATATATAAAGAAATCGAAAACTTAAGTAAAATGAACCCCCATAATGATATTGAAAAAGTATATTTAGTATCAGATTATTTACAATCTCAAGTTAGTTATTATGATTCTTCTGATACTGAACATATTTCTGGTTTAGTAGAAACAATCTTAAATAAAAAAGCTGGTCTTTGTATAGGTATAGCAAGTCTAACAACCTTACTTCTTAATAATGAAATCATGAATGTCGAAACTGAAAGTGTTGCTGGAAGTAATCATGCATGGAACAAAGTAGGTATTGATAAGTATTCTTATTATGTCGATAATACTTGGTCAATTACTAGGGGTGCTAACTCGATTAGTAGAAGGTTTACTAAAGATTTTAATAATGAATTCTTACTTACAGGTAACAATAATTCTGAGCAAACACCTGAAAGTGCCTTTATTTATCCAGATAAGTTATTACAATCAAGTGATTATCATAAGTTGGACTATGAAAGACAGTTTATTTATCAAGAATCTCCTAAGAGTTTAAGTTTAGCAAGAACAAGATTTAGACAGATAGAAAAATAAATCTATAATATCAATTAATCATTAGATTTACTTAATAAAGTTTTCATGCTATACTTAAGGCCAGAGTAGGTGATTATATGAGATACTTCAAATTTATAATGTTAATTATTATATTAAATCTTACCACTGTTTATGCAAATCCTTATAATAATAAAGAAGTAGTAAATACTAAAGAGGTTGTCAGTGCTACATGGTATGTTTGGGAAAGACTTAATACTGATTATGATATCGAATTACCAAACTGGAAAAGTGCTGAAAACTGGTATCAAAGCGCAAAAAAATCTGGATATAATGTTGGAACAACCCCAAAGGATGATAGTATTGTTATCTGGAAACAAGATGCTAAAACCTATGTTGGTTTAGTATGGCTTGTAAATAATGAAAATATAGTTGTAAAAACAGCTAGTCAAACCGAGAAGCAAAAAATATGTAGACCTAAAACTGATACAAATTGTTCTTTACATAATAATTGTGATTATAGTGATGAAGAAAGACAAGAAAATACCGTGTGTACTGAAAACTACATTGCTAGTAATGCTACCGGAATTGTTTCAAACTTAAGCCTTAATTTAAAAACAACTAATATAGTTGGCTATATATATTTAGATAATAAAATAAATAGTACTAACAATAATGGAAGTAACAATTCTAAAAAGAATAACAACTCTAACAATGGTACTACGTCTAATAAGAAGAGTGTCAGTAAGTTAAAAAATTTAACTGTCGAAAATTACAATATAAATTTTCAAGAAGATAAAGATAATTACATTTTAAATGTTGATAATAATACTGAAAAAATAAATATCCAAGCTGAAGGAGAAGAAGGTACAATAATTAGTGGTTTAGGTGATAAAAATTTAGAAGTCGGTTCCAATAAATATAAAATCCTAGTAACAACGAAAGATAAAGAAGATAAAGTGTATAATTTAGAAATAATAAGAGCCGATAATGATGAAGATGCTCATTTAAATAACTCAAATGATAATGATAATTCTAATAATAAAGAAAATAAAATGAATTATAAAATGATTATTCTAGGTGGTGCTGTAGTTGTATTTATTGGATTATTATTATTTATTTAAAATTAAATCATGTTTAAAAAAGTAAAGTCTTGCATTTTAAAGACTTTTTTTCTTATCCTTTTAATATTATTAATTAGGGTGATTTTGTGTTTTATCAAGATAAACATTTTCGAATGCGATTAGTAGTATTATTTGTAACTTTACTTTTAATAGCCGTTATTTTAAAAGTATTTTATATTCAAGTATTTCAGTATCAGAAGTTAAATAGTCTAGCTAACGACTTATGGCAACGTAATTTACCAATAACTCCCGATAGAGGTCTTATATTAGATAGAAATGGTAAAGTTTTAGCTAGTAATATCACAACAACTTCACTTTATTTAGTACCTAATCAAATTAAAAATAAGGAAGAAGTAGCTAAAACTTTAAGTGAGATTCTAGAAGTACCTTATGATGAAATGTATAAACATGTTAGTAAAAGAACATCGATTGAAAGAGTTCATCCTGAAGGAAGACAATTATCTTTTGAAATAGCTGATAAGATAAATAGTTATAATTATGATGGCATATATTTACTTAAAGAAGCTAAAAGATATTATCCATATAATGATTTACTAAGTCATGTTTTAGGTTATGTTGGTATTGATAATCAAGGTTTATCTGGTTTAGAACTTAAATATAATGAAGAATTAACAGGTACTAGTGGGTCAATTAAGTATTATAGTGATGCCAAAGGCAATAGACTTAATAAGGCTGAAGAGTATAAAGAAGCAATAAGTGGTAATAATGTTTATTTAACTATTGATTTAGATTTACAACAGTCTGTAGAAAGAGAACTAGATAATGCGGTTGCTAAATATAATCCAGAGCATGCTCTTGCTATTGCAATTAATCCTAAAACTGGGGAAATTCTAGCTATGGCTAGCCGCCCTAGTTATAATCCTAATGAGTATCAAACTTATACCCAAGAAGTTCTAAGTCGAAATCTTCCTATTTGGATGACTTATGAGCCCGGTTCGACCATGAAAATCACGACCCTTTCCGCTGCGATTAACGAAGGTGTAGTCAATTTATTTACTGATACTTTCTTTGATTCTGGTAGCATTAATGTTGATGGAGCTACTATCCATTGTTGGAAATCAGGTGGACATGGTGCTCAAACTTTCTTGAATGTTGTTGAAAACTCTTGCAACCCTGGGTTTGTTAACTTAGGCTTCCGTTTAGGAAAAGAAAAACTATTTAAATATATTAAAGATTTTGGCTTTGGAGAGAAAACCGGTATTGATTTAACCGGCGAAGCCAAAGGAATCTTATTCGACTTAGATAGAGTAGGTAATGTTGAATTAGCAACAACTGCTTTCGGACAAGGCATCTCTGTAACACCGATTCAACAAGTAAGAAGTGTATCAGCAGCCGTAAACGGGGGTACCCTTTACCAACCTTATATTGTTAAAAGAGTCGAAAATGCTACTACTAAAGAAACTATTAGTGAAGTAAATCCAACAGTAATTAGACAAGTTATTACTGAAGAATCATCTAAATTAGTGCGTTTTGCTTTAGAAAATGTTGTTGCTCATGGCTCCGGACGTAATGCTTATATTGAAAACTATCGTATTGGTGGCAAAACCGGAACCGCCCAAAAAGTAAACAATGGTCGTTATATGGTTGGCAATTATATCTTATCTTTTATTGGCTTCTTACCAGCAGACGACCCAGAAATTGTCTTATATGTTGCTGTAGATAATCCAAAAGGCGTAACCCAGTATGGTGGTGTAGTTGCTGCTCCGATTGCTAAAGCTATATTTTCATCTTATATTGAAATGAATAATGTTCCTAAAAGTAAAGATACCATTCCTAAAACCTATAACTGGCTAGATACCAAGTACAGTATATTACCAAATGTAATTGGCAAAACTATAAAAGAGGCAAATAATATATTAAAGGATTATAAAATCGAATATTCCGGCGAAGGAAACAAGGTAATTTATCAGTCTCCAGAACCAGAATACTATGTAAGCGACGGTTCTACTGTCAAATTAATGTTAGGCGATTGACAAGTAAAGTGTAAATAATTTATAATTATAAACTGAGTTTACGAGAAAATATAGTATAATAGTTTTAAGGACGTGAAAATTTATGTTAATATTAGCAAAAGCTGCAATGGCATTAATGCTAGGCTTTGTTTTATCGATAATAACAGGTGTTATTTTAATACCTCTTTTAAGAAAATTACATTTTGGTCAAAGTGTTAGTTTGACCCTAGGAGAAAGACATTTAAAGAAAAATGGTACTCCAACAATAGGTGGTTTAATCTTTATTATTCCGACCATTGTTAGTTTGTTACTTTTATGGTTCCGTGGTAGTATTGAAATGACTTCTAACTTAACGATAGTTTTATTTGTGTTTATCAGTTATGCTCTTTTAGGACTTGCTGATGACTTACTTAAGATAGTATTTAAGAATAATAAAGGTTTAAGCATTATGTTTAAACTTTTAATGCAAACTATTATTGCCTTAGTCTTCTTTTATATATTTATTCGTAATGGTGGAGCTCCCGAGATTAGAATTTCAGCCATTAACCTTTATATTTATATGGGTTGGACTTATGGTTTATTTATTCTTTTTTTACTTGTTGGTTCATCCAATGCCGTTAATATTACAGACGGTTTAGACGGTTTAGCGGGTGGCTTATCTGCCATCGCCTTTCTAGCTTATGGTCTTATTGCCTGGAATACTACTTGGCTTGTAGGTTATCAAGAGATTGCTATTTTTTGCTTTGTTTTAATTGGCTCTCTTCTTGGTTTCTTAGTATTTAATACTCATCCTGCTAAAGTATTTATGGGCGATACTGGTTCTCTTGCTTTGGGTGGTTCACTAGCTGCCATTGCCATTTTAACTCGTCATGAGTTATCACTTGCTGTTGTTGGTGGTGTATTTGTAATTGAAACTTTATCAAGTTTAATTCAAATTATTTCTATTAGAAAATTCCATAAAAAAATATTTAAAATGGCTCCTTTACATCATCACTTTGAAAAATTAGGTTGGGAAGAAAATGATATCGTTAAGATGTTCTGGATAATCGGTTTAATCCTTGCCATGTTAATGATTACTTATAATGTATGGCTATAAAAGTACTAATCATCGGTACTTTTTTTATTAAAAATAGTTTGAAATAATTATTACTAAATGATATAATGCTATTAAAGGTAGAGGTGGTTGAATATGAAAACAAAAAAAGGTTTTACTATTCCAGAACTTTTAGCGGTCATTGTTATTTTAGGAGTTTTAATAACTATTGCTATTGGTGCTTATAATGGAATAAGTAATCGAATGAAACAGAAAACTCTGGAAAATAAATTAAATTATTATAAAGAAGCTGCATACGAATATGCAAACGATGCCGAAATAGATAGTGAAACTGTTACAATCGGCTATTTAGGAGAACTTGGTTACTTTGATGTTGATCATCCTGATGCTGTTCGTAATGAAAGAATTGATAACCCAGTAACTGGAGAGTATCTAGATTGTCGTGTACTTAATATTACCAGAAATTTAGATGAATATGAAATAGAAGATACTGGCAAAGACAATTGCGTTTTATCTGAATCAGAAAATAAAAGTTCTGAAATAGCTACTAAAGCATTTGTTTATACTGATGGTTCTTACAGCAATTTAACTGATTTTAAAGTTAATGACAAAATAGATGAAACAATTGGTGCTAATACATCAACATCATTCTGGGAATCAATTTTTGGTGGCGCTTTTGGCGATGTTACTAATGGCTTTATTAATAAGGAGTATGGCTCACTAGCTAAGTTCTTCGAATGGTTATTCCCTAAAGCTAATGCCAAGGGTGTAGATGATTACACCATATATCCATGGACTAATAAAGAAGTATATATTTTGTTTGACTTTAATAATACAACATATTCTTTAAATAAGAATGAAGTAACCTATGATGCAGGTGGCATTAAGACTACTCAAACTGGTAACATTTGTAATAATATAAACGAAGGAAACTGTGCTAATGTCTATAAAGTAGATACATCATTTATCTTTAATGGTTTAGTATCAGCAACCGTTGATACAACTTATGGCAAAGTAACTAAAAAGGTTCGCGTACGTATAGATAAAGAAGCACCAACTCCTAAAGTTGATTATAATACTAGTATAACTAGAGATAATATTAAAATTGATTTAAGTGGTAGTGATGGTTACGGATCTGGAGTCCTTGGTTATTACTTTGGTACTAATCCTAATCCTACTATAGATAACTTTAGTAAACTAAATTTAAGCTATGTTAATAAAAATGGCACTTATTATTATGCCGTTGTCGATAGTGCGGGTAATATGTCTAAAGTCGAAAGCATTGAAATTACTTCAATTGATAAGGATGGACCTATTGGTTATGTAAAACAAAATTCTAGAACAACTTGGTCTAGTGAAGATTATCCTGTCCAATTTGGCTGCTCTGATGATACTAAAACTGGTTGTAAAAATAAAGTTATATATAGTTTAATAAACAATGATACCAATGAATTTATTGTTAAAAACCAAACTGTGGAGTCTAAAGATGTAGCAATAACAATTACAACTCCTAAAAATACTAAATTACAATCAGTTACCTTAACTTATAAAATATATGATAATGTTGGTAATGAAAGTACTAAAGCCGAAACTTTACAAACTTATATTGATAAAGTTGAAAAACAAACCAGCAGTTGTTCGGGATGTGGTTGTAGTAATAAATCAAACGGTGGCAACTCCGGTGGCGGCTCTGGTAGTAGTGAAAAACCATGTAAAGGTTGGGGTGGATTAGCTTGCGTTATTGAAGGAGCCTTAGTCGGTGGATTTGGTGGCCAGATAGTAGGAGCTGTTGCAACCCCAATTGGCTCAGCAGTAGGTGCCGTAGTAGGATTTATCGGTGGTGCTGTTACCGGTCTTCTTTGTTGGATATTCTGTTAGGAGGAGCAAGTATGACAAAAAAAACAACAACTAAAAATAACCCTAAAAATAATATAAATAAAAAAATTATAACCTCTATTTTAGTCATTATTCTGCTTATCGTTACTTCTATATTTGTTATATTCCGATTAACCGACAAATCTCGTTACTTTAAAGATATAATTTCTGAAGGTTATAATATAAGCACTAACCTTTTTGAAAAATTAAATTTAAGTAACTATATTAAAGACGATACAACCTTAAAATTAGCTCTAAGTAATGATAATAGTACTGATAAAATAAATCTAGGTTTTCAAAATTATCAAGATAAAAACTTCTTTAATATTAATTTAAAATATAAAGATTATGATTTAAACTATTTTCATCAAAACGATAAATATTACTTAGAATCTACTAGCCTTTTAGATAATATATATGAATTAAATACTGATGATAGTATTAATAAAATTATTACTAATATTCTAAAATTATCCAATGATAATAACTATAACAGTGATATAACCCATTTATTTAAAGAATTAAAAGATGTCTTACAAAAATCTATAAATAAAAAATATATTACAGTAAAGAAAACTAAAACTCTTATTAATAATAGCGAAGAAAAAGTAACTAGATATTCTTATCCCTTAAATAAAGAATCACTAAGTAAATTTATTACTAACATATCTAAAAATAAAGAATTAAAATCTTTAATAATAGCATCTTTAAATAACTATTATCAAGCTACTAAAATAGGTGAAGATAACTTTAATGATGCTTTAAATGAAATGATTATTAATGGAACATTTAATATTTATGTTCAAAATAACAAAATTAAAAAAATTAGTATTTATGCCTTAAATGATGCTGAAATAGATTTATATTTAACTGATGATTATGTATTATTAAACTTAAAGAGTGAAAAAAATCATAACTTATTTACTTTTAATTACAATAGAAAGACTAAAGAATTAACAGTATATATTGTTAAAAATGCTAAAAAAGCTGGGGAGTTATTAATAAACTTAAGTGGTAACTTAAATATAGATTATACTATTTATAATAATGATACTAAAAGTAGTGGTTCTATTGTTAATACCTATACTAGTGATGATAAAACATCAGGCATAATTAATTTTACTTTTAATGATAAAAAGGTAAATATTGAATATAGTATAACTAATGATAATTCAATTAATAATTATGATGTAAGTAAGGCTACTAGTATTTCCGATCCAACTGATACTGAAAAAAATAAAATAGCTACTGCTTATAATGATATTAAAAATTCTGAATTTATTAATAGTCTTATTGATATATATAAAAAGCTAGAAGGAATAAACTTTTCTGCTTAAAAAATAAATACTTAAAGTATAGATAATTCTGAAAAAAGATTAGTTCTATACTTTTTTTTAAACTTTTAGTATAATTGTTCTAGAGGATATAATATGAAAAAGAAAATATTAATAATCTATGCATCGTATGGTAATGGTCATAAAGCTATAGGAAAATATATTGAAAGGTATTTTTTAGAACAAAATCCCCATTTAGAAATAAAATGTGTTGATTTAATGGATTATGCCATGCCATTAATTGGTAAAATTAGTCAAAAAGTTAACTCTTTCTTTATGCTTAAAACCCCAATTATTCATGATATGTTTTATAAAGGTAGTAATACAGTGGTAGGTGGTTATATAGTAGATCATATATCCACAGTTTTATTTAAAAATAAAAAAATGCGTAAAGTTTTACTAGATTTTAATCCTGATTTAACAATAGCTACCCATTTTTTTGGGAGTAGTTTAATTAGTCATTATAATAAGAAGGGGTTAATTAATTCTAAGTTAGTAACCGTTGTAACCGATTATGAATCTTGTGAACTATGGTTAAATGATTATAAATGTGATGATTACTTAATAGTAGGGGATAAAAGCGAAGTACCTTTTTTAGTTAAAAGAGGTATTGATAAAAAGAAAATTAAACCTTTAGGTATTCCTATTGCTCCCATTACAGATAATAATTTCAAAAAAGAGACTTTACTTAAAAAGTTAAATATTTCTGGTGATAGATTGATTTGTACTTTCTTTGGGGGTGGTGGTAATGGCTCCACAACTTCTATTCCATATATCAAAAGAATTATGAAAAATAATTTAAATTTAGATATTATTTATATTGCTGGCAATAATAAGAAAAGTAAAGAAATAGTAGATAATTATATTAAAGATAATAATATTACTAATGTGCATACCTTAGGTTTTGTTACTAACGTTCCAGAAATTTTACAGATAAGCGATTTTGTCATTTCTAAACCAGGTGGAGCTCAATCAACAGAATGCCTATATTTTCATAAGCCAATCTTAATGATAAATGCCAGTGGTGGTCAAGAAATAGCTAACTATAAATATTTTACTAAAAATGGTTATGGAAAAAGATTTCGTACTAGTTTTGGTTTAACAAATGAAGTTAAACATTTAGTTAATAATCCAAAGGTACTTAAAAATATGCAAAATAATATGGCTAAAAATGATAATCGGGATGCCATGGATAAATTATATATTTTATGTACAGATTTATTAAAACAATTATAAAAGATAAAAAATAAAAAGGATAAAGTGGGAATTATGAAAACTGATACAAAGAAAAATTTAAACTTTTTAAAAATACTTAGTGTTGATATGATTGATGCCGCTAAAGCGGGTTATCCTGGTATTTCATTAGGAGCTAGTAGCATCATTTATACCCTTTTTACTGAACATTTAAACATTATGCCCAGTAATCCAGATTGGTTAAATCATGATCGCTTAGTTTTATCTGCGGCTCATGCATCAGGACTTGTGTATGCAAATATGTATATGGCAGGCTTTGATATTACTTTAGATGATTTAAAAAACTTTGGTAAACCTAATAGTAAAACTCCTATCTTAAATGATATGTTAAAAACAAAAGGTATCGATATGACTACTGGACCTGCTGGTTATGGTTTTAGTGCTGCTATTGGAATGGCAATGGGAGAAAAATACTATAAAAGTCTATTAAGTAAGTACATTAAAGGACAAAAATTAGTTAATCATTATATATATTGTTTAATAAGTGATGGCGATATTGAATCAGGTCAATTTATGGAAGCTGCTTCCATAGCAGGTCTTTATAATCTTGGTAATCTAATTGTTTTATATGATTCTAATAATATGACTATGGACAATAGTTTAGAAAAATCTAGTCTAGATGACATATTAAAAAAGTTTTCTAGTATGGGTTGGCAAACTGATTATGTAGCCGAAGGTTCATCTGTTGATAAAATAGATAAAGCTATTAAAAGAGCTAAAAGAGTTACTAATAAACCAAGTTTAATTGAAATTAAAACCGTTATTGGTAAAGATTCTTTTAACCAAAATACCAATATTGTTCATGACCATCCTTTAACTAAAGATGACTTAGAAAGCTTAAAAAGAAAATATGGTTTTAGTACAGAAAAATTTCAAATTGATGATAAATTATTAGATAATTATCGTAAATATATTCAAAATAGGGTAGGCAAAAAATATAAATTATGGCAAGAATATCATGATGCGATGGCTAAATATCCTTCTAATGAAATAAAAATGCTCGTAAATTTTGCTGATAATAAAGATATTGGTTTTAATATTGATATGAATAGTTTTAAAATTCAAAATACTTATCAAGAAGAAATGACTGAATCTAATAATAAAATTTTGAATATTTTAGCCGATAAAATTCCTTTTATTTTAGGTGGCTCTAGTGACATGGCCTCAAGTTGTCGGGTTAACTTACGTAAAGAAGCCTATTTTACTCCTAAAAATTATGGGGGCCGTAATATAATTTTTGGTGTTCGTGAGACCGCTATGGGGAGTATTTTAAGTGGTATTTCTTCTTATGGTTTTCAAACCTTTGGGGCAACTCATTTAAGATATGCTTATTCTATGTTAGATGATATTAAAATGAATTCATTAATGAATTTACCTGTTTGTTATATTTTTACTCATGATGGTTTTAGTAATTCTAAAAAAGGTGCAGTTGAATCAAGCTTTGAAGTTTTAAACATTTTAAGAAACATACCCAACGTATTAGTTTTTAGACCAAGTGATATTAATGAAATAATTGGTTCCTGGGGTGCTATTTTAAGAGCTAAAAAAACTACTTGTTTAGTTTTAAGTAATGAAATAACCCATATTTTAAAAGGTAGTAAGTCATCTGGTGTTAGTAAAGGAGCTTATATTATTCGTGATAGTAAGAGTAGAGAAGCAACCATTATTAGTAGTGGCTTTGATGTTACCTTATCTTTAGTAATAGCAGAAGAACTTGCAACAACTGGTATTGATTTAAGAGTAGTATCCGTTCCTTGTAAAGAAATACTTGATAAGATGAATGATACTGATAAAAATAATCTTTTAGTTGGTAAAGTTATTGTAATTGAATCTACTGGTAAAGATATCTGGTGTCGTTATACTTCTTATGATAATATTATTGGTATTGATGATGTTATGCCAAGTGGTACAGTACTAGAAAGCATGCAACAATTAGGTTATGATAAAGAAAGTATTAAATTAAAGATAAAGAATATCTTAAAAAAATAAAAAGTAATCTTGTTAAGAATTATTAATTTATAATCTAACAAAATTACTTTTTTTAGTAGATTTATACTGGCCTTTATGAATGGAAAAAAGGGAAATATCTAGTAATATTCGCTCTTATCATAGTCATTTTAGCCGAAGTTATAAATTCTATAAGAAGAAAATAACTTATTATCTTTTAAAGATAAGATAAAATAAATTTTTTACTTACTTTTGGAAAATAAGTTTTAAAAATTGCTATACAAGCTATTATATTATAATAAATTTGAAAAATACTATGCGAATGTATAACTATAATATGGTACAATAAAATTAATTAAGAAAGGCCAATACATGCAAGAAAACTTAGAAAAAGATAAAGGAACAATATTAAAAGAAGCTAGAATAAAAAAGGGAATAACTCAAGAACAACTAGCTAATAAGATTAATTATACAAGACAATACATTTCTAAGTGGGAAAATAATATTAGTTTTCCTAAAGATATTCAAACTTTAAAAAAAATAAGTAATTTATTATCTATACCATTAAAAGAACTTTTACCAGAAGATTATCTAACTATCAATAATGATAATATAGAAAAAAATACTGATAAAAAAGAAAATCATGCCCAAAATAAACTTTCTAAAAAATTTTTAATGGTACTTACTTTATTAATTATTATATTGATTGGTATAACTGTGTACATCTTTAAAACTAATACATATATGATAAATGCCAATGCTTTTACTGGTGTATTTTTAAATAATATTCAAAATAGATATCTGGAGATTCATAGCAAAGAACCTTTAAAAAACTTTAGTAAAATAATTCTTTATACTTATGATGAAAATGGTAGAAAAGATATTTTAAGTTCTTCAAATATTGATAACATCATGCAAGAAAAATTATTTAAAAATCCCAATGAATACAATTTAAAATTAATAAAAAAATGTGGACTTTTTGGCAACGTTTTTTATAATACTGGTAAAATTGATAATATTGATTTTCTATTAAACCAACAAAATTCTAGCGAGTTAAGAGAAAAAAACAAGTGCAAGTTAAATGAAACAAATAATAGTGAAATTTTACTGAATTATGGGTTTACAAAAGAAAACAATGATTACATTTATGCAGATAATAATATTAATATTTACTATGATAATAATGAGTTTACAGCAATTTCTAACGGTGATAAAGAACAATATTCTTTGATACCAACAGGTGATTATGGTTTTTACTATTATAACCTAATAAAAAAAGATATAAGTAATGATATGAAGCTAATTAAGTACGATAATACTAAAGATTGTAGTATAGAAAAATGTAATAATTTCAAAGATTATGCTGAATTTATAAACCTTTTAAATAATGTATTAGAATACCAAAAATAAGTTTAAATATTTGCATAATTTTTTTCGCAACTGCTTTGCAACTAATTGTTGCTTTACCAACTAATAAGTTATAACCTATAATTGTAGGTGTAATGAAATTTTATATCATTACAGAGGTTAAGGAGTTTATTCAATGAAAGGAAGTATAGAAAATATGAAAAAAATAAAAAATTATATATTATCAAAAGAATTTATTATAACATTACTAATAATTGCCTTTATGGTTTTTATAAATATTAAATATCCAGAGCAACTTGGATTTGCATTACCTCAATATAAAGATGGCTTTGCCTTTTGGAAAAGCGGTCTTTTAGGAAACTTTAATGATTATTTAGTCGTTATTTTACCAATGTTGTTTGCTTTTTGCTCAACAAAAAAGTTTTTCTATGAACTTTCTGGCAGTGCCTTAAAAGATACTATATTAAGAGAAGATTATCATAAATATTTAAAGAAAAATATCTTTTTAACAGCCCTTAAAGCTGTAATCCCTTTATACATTGTATCAACAATACTTTTAACTTTTGGAATAGTTAAATATGGAGTAGTACTTGCAAAGTGTAATGGCAGCATAACTTGTCTTGGCATGCGTGGAATAATAACTAATCCCTTTTTATACGTTATATTAACCTATCTACTGTGGTATTTATTTGCCCTTATTTATTTAAATATCGTTTATATATTCTTTTACGTTATAAAAAAATACTATGTAGCCTTACTAGCAAGTTATATATCTTTTATAGTATTAGATTTTGCCCTACAAGCCATAAGTGCTTTTATATCTATGGCATTTGATAATGGACGTATGCGTTTCATTTATGATCTCATCTATGGTTTAACTCCTAATGAAAATATTTTATCTTGTTTATTTATTATTGGCAGTTTTCTTATAATTTCATTTATAGTAGTTAAAATAATTTATAAAGATAAAGAAAAGGTAGTGATTAATTTTGAAGGATAATAATTTATTAAAGTTTTTTCTTACTAGAAAAATAAATTGGGTTATAATAGGATACCTTTTCTTAGGCATATTTTTTGTAGCAGCTGAGTGCGGTGCTACCAATTTTTGGACAATATTTCTATACGTTATGTCAAGTTATAAGTTCTGCCTAGCTTTCTTATATCCTACCTTTATTTTAATATTTATAAATTTTTATCAACTATTAGATAGTAGAGATGATATTATTTTAAGATTAAAAGAAAGAACAAAATATTTCAAATATTATTTAAAAAACAGTTTAATGATTATAGCTTATTATATGCTAGTCTTACTATTACTAATGGGCATAGCAATTAATTTAAGAGGAGTTTCTAGTTATCATCTAGTGCTTTATAGGGACTATACCAATAATTTTTTACCAATACCATTAATTATTTTAAAAACATTCTTTACACTCTTAGAATTTAATCTAATAGAATTTAGTTTATCAGCTAAATTTAATAATCAAAAAATCTCCGTAATAATAAGTTTGATTTTAGAAATATTAATAGCTAGTAGCATTGATTTTTATAATTACGAAAGTATATTAAGATTCATTAATCCTGGCTTTTATGCTTTTTCCCTAGGATTTTGTACTAATGCATATTTAGAATTATTAATGTGTGGAATATATCATTTAATCATAATTAGTATTTTAGTTTTATTAAGCTTAAAAATAATTAAAAATTGTAATATCAATATCGGATTTAGAAAGTAGGTAAGTATGATTACTTTAAAAAATGTAACAAAAATAATGGATAACAATGTTATCTTAGATAGTATTAATTTGAATTTAGAAGAAGGAAAAATATATGGTTTGGTAGGTCGTAATGGCTCTGGAAAAAGTATCTTACTAAAAGTTATCTGTGGCTTTTTAAAACCAACCGAAGGGATAGTTTTAGTAGATAATAAAGATTTAGCTAAAGAACCAGTTTTTCCTGAAAGTATTGCTGCCTTAATAGAAAGACCAAATTATATACCAGATTTAAATGCCTTTGACAACTTATTTATGATTGCTTCTATAAAAAATATAATCGGTCAAAAAGAAATTGAAGATACTTTAAAATTAGTTAATTTAGCCAATGATAATAAATCTTTTAAAAAATATTCTTTAGGCATGAAACAAAAATTAGGTATTGCTCAAGTTTTAATGGAAAAACCTAAAATTATGATTTTAGATGAACCGTTTAATGGGGTTGAAGATGAAACTGTTTTAAAAATTAGAGAATATCTAAAAGGTATTAAAAAAGATAAAATTATTATTATTGCTACTCATCTTAAAGACGATGTCATAAATTTATGTGATGAAGTAATAGAAATTAAAAATGGTAAAATAGAGTAGAGCTACTTAATATATAAAAAAGACTTATCAAACCCGATAAGTCTTTTAGTGATTATAGATACTATCTAAAGTAAATAAAGATAAATAAGGCTACAACTACACAGTAAATGGAAAATTTCCATAACTTGCCATTTTGCACAATTTTAGATAACCATTGGTAAGTAAAGTAAGTTACAATCCCTGCGGCAACCATACCTAAGAAGTAACTTAATAATAAATTACTAGCAATCCCGCTCTTTAAAACATCAATACTACTTAGACCAAATGATGCAACAGAAACTGGAAAATATAACATAAAAGTATATTTTAAAGAAGATTCTCTATTTAAACCACAAAGTAAGCAACCAACAAGAACCATACCACTACGAGATAACCCTGGAAGTAGGGCACACATTTGAAATAAACCAATGATAATAGCATCTTTATAAGTTATTTCATTATCTTTTTTCTTACCCTTACTATTTTTTACGATGAATAATGCTAAAGCCGTAATTAGAAGAGCAAAACCTACTTCTTTAACACTAGCAATTGCCTCAATCTTATCTTTAAATATTAAACCAATGATACCAACAGGAATAGATCCCACAACAACCAGCATACAATATTTAAAATCTTCATAGTATTTCTTTTTTTCTTTTTTATCAGCAAATAAATATTTAAAAAAGCTAGTTACTAGTCTAACAATATCTTTCCAGAAGATAATTAAAATCGCAATAAACGAACCAAAATTAACCATAACTTCAAAGTTTAGATCATTAAACATATTAGTATTAAATAATTCTCTAAATATTAATAAATGACCACTACTAGAAATAGGCAGAGGCTCTGTTAAACCTTGGATAATACCTAAGATCACATACTTAATTAATTCCATCAAAATCACCTAGTTAATTATATAATATTTTTTTCAAAATAGAAATATATTTTATTATGAATATAATATTTATTAAATTAATTAGTACTCTTTTTATAAGTAATTACTTAGTATTTGCTTTTTTAAACCTTAATATGCTAGTAATAGGTTATACTTTTTTAGAATATTTAAAATATATTATCTTTAATATCTGGTTTATTTTATTTTTATTAGGAGTATATTGTCTGATTAAAGTATGATATTTATGTTTTTAGGTGTCATCGGATTAGTGATGATGATTATATAGAAGATTATTATATTTCAATTGAAAAATATTATGATAAGATTTGTGCTTTAGACTAATTTTCACTGAGAAAGTGTCCAACCTTAATGATTTTTGATTACTAAGAATGAATGTGTTATAATAGTGGCAACGGGAGAAAATTATGGGATTTTTTGATAGGTTTAAAAAGAAAAATAAAGAAGACAAAAGAGAAAATAATAATACGCAAGGGCAAACAGAAACAGCTGATTTACAAAGTGAGATAAATGCTATTTTTAAAGAAAAAAATGACGAAGCTCAAAAACAAATGTCCGAGTGGCGTAAAACAGAACAGGCGATAACTAGCCACATTAGCACAGGATACAATTCATCAACTACTAAATATTTAGATGATATAGTGACAGAACAAACTAAAAAATTTATGACAGAAATGGCTGAAAAAGAATTTGATGAAAGTTTTGTTGGTAAAAAGTATAAAATTATTAATAATTATTTAACTTTAGCTTCTTTAGGGTTTAATACTTCACAGCCTAATGACAAAATGGCAGAAAAAATATGTACTGTTTTTTTGAAATTAGGCTATACTTCAAAAGAAAATGTACTATTGCCATTTTTACTTGAGAGAGAAGCTAAAGGAATTTTAACTTCAACAGAAGAAAAACAACTAAATTTAGCTAGAAACACTATGAATGAAGATGAATTTGCTAAATGTTTAGGAGATGCTATGCTCATTATGGACCGTTCTGGTTTATTTGACAACAGTACGAAAGCGGATATATTAACATTTGAACAAGCACTAGCAGTATATGATAAGGCTAAAAAGAGAAAATCTCCATCAAGGAAGTAATATTTTAAATAATTAATTTACATATCAGAATAAGTCTACTATTAAGTTATAACTCATATAGTTATTTAGGTGATACTATATGAAATACTTATGGTTACTTATTCTTTTTTTAATTCCTCTTAAAGTTTATGGAACTTCTAGTTATATCGTCATGGATGCTGATAGTAAAAGAGTAATCGAAGGCGCTAATACTCAAGAAAAAAAACTTATTGCTAGTACTACTAAAATAATGACAGCCCTAATTGCTCTTGAAAATGGGGTATTAGATGAAAAAATAAAAGTAGATAAAGATGTCTTAAAAGCTTATGGCTCTAATATATATATTGAAATAGATGAAGAAATAACTTTAAGAGATTTATTATATGGTCTGCTTTTAAGAAGTGGTAATGATGCCGCTATTGAGATTGCTAATGTAATAGCGGGTAATATGGATAAATTTGTCCAAATGATGAATGATAAAGCTAAGGAAATAGGAATGACCAGTACAACCTTTATAAACTCGAGTGGTTTAGAAAATGAAAAAAAGCAGGGTAATACTTCGACGGCCTATGATATGGCCTTACTTATGAGTTATGCTATAGATAATAAAACATTTGTTGAAATTAGTGGTACTAAAAGACATATTGCAACGACAAATTATAAAACCTATGACTGGTATAATAAAAATAAATTATTAACTAGTTATAAATATACGATTGCTGGTAAAACAGGATTTACTAAATTAGCTAGAAGAACCTTAGTAACAGCAGCCTTAAAAGATGATAAAAAATTAGTAATAGTAACTCTAAATGACCCCGATGACTTTGATACTCATAAATACTTATATGAAAAGAATTTTAATAAATATAATAAAGTTAATATCTTAAAGAAAGGTAAAATAACTATTCCAAATAATGTCTTCTATAATAATTTATATATTGCTAAAGATATTAACGTTCTTTTAACACCTACCGAAGAAAAGAAAATTACTATTAACTACGAATTAGAAAAGAAATCAAAGTATGAAGATAATGAAATAGTAGGAGAGTGTTTAATAAAATTAGATAATAAAATAATTAGTAAAGTACCCATTTATGTATCTAAAAACGAAGATAAAAGTAACAATAATTCTAGTAATAAAGAAAGCTTCCTAAAGAAAATACTTAATTTCTTTAAATTTTGGAAAAAGTAATATCAACTTATTAAAAAGTTATAATATGAGATTAAAAATAAAACTTAAGAAGGGAAGTCTATGATTAATTTAATATGGGTCTTTTTATGTGGTAGTGCTATTATATATAGTCTTTTAACTGGTAATGTTGAATTTATAAATAAAGAAATATTAAATGCTGTTTATAGTGGTCTAAATTTATGCTTAGATATGGCTCCAATTATTATTTTATGGATGGGTATAATGAGTCTTGCTAGTTCTAGTGGTCTTTTAGAAAAGTTTGGTAAATTAATAAGACCTTTTCTTTGTAAATTATTTCCTTCTTTAAATAAAAATAGCAAGTCACTAGATTATATAGCCTCTAATATAGCTTGTAATATGTTAGGCATGGGTTCAGCTGCAACTCCTTTTGGTCTTAAAGCTATGGCTAGTATGCAAGAAGAAAATAAAAATAAAGATACGGCTTCGCCGGCTATGATAACTTTTTTAGTTTTAAATACCGCTGGAGTTACTTTAATACCTACAACTACCATAGCACTTAGAATGTCTCATGGTAGTTTAAATCCTACTTGTATAATTTTACCTAGTATAATTGCTACAACTGTATCATCAATATGTGGTTTAACTTTAGATTATATTATTAGAAAGAAGAATAAAGAGTAAAGAAAGGAGTCTTATGAATTATTGTATTCCTGTTTTAGTATTAATTATAATTATTTATAGTTATTTTAAGAAAATTGATATTTATGATAAATTTTTAGAAGGTGCTAAAGAAGGTATTAAAACAGTTTTTGATATAGTTCCTGCAGTGGTTGGTATGGTTTTTGCTATTAATTTATTTGTAAAAAGTGGGGTAATCAATTTTTTCTTAAGTCCGTTTAGTAATTTATTTACAAAAGTTAATATTCCTAATGAAGTTGCTACTATGGCTCTTTTACGTCCTATCTCCGGAAATGCTTCTCTGGCTATTATGAATAATATTTTTACTAAGTATGGTGTTGATTCTTTTTATGGCTTTGTTGCTAGTGTTTTGCAAGGATGTACTGACACGACCGTTTATGTTTTAGCTTTGTATTTTGGCAGCATTAAAATTACTAAAAGTAAGTATGCCTTAAAGGTTGGATTATTTGCTGATGCTTGTGGAATTACCGCTGCGTTCATTTTATGCCATATTTTTTTCACAAATTAACATCAAGTAATTGACTTATGCTTAAAAATTTGATAAATTATAAATGCCTTGAAGGAAAAAGAAAACTTTCAAGATAAAATAATATTATTTTTATTGACAATTAAGCAATAAAATGGTATATTTTGAAATGTATGTACGGACGCTTAGCTCAGTTGGTTAGAGCACCTGCC
>UMBR01020759.1_pt1 | contig 26423 bp, 30 predicted proteins | sample 1964011 | NCBI WGS metagenome assembly UMBR01 (sample SAMEA4835946, study PRJEB28245) | human gut metagenome | biome: gut microbiome; material: fecal sample | place: Denmark | collected 2008
AATAAATACTTAATGAGTGATGAATGTATTATAGATAATGTTAACTTTCTAAGTGATTTAAGACCTACATTTTGTACAGCAAAGTTTAGATATCGAGATACTGACCACGCTGTAGAATTAGAATATTTAGAAAATAATAAAATTAGAGTTAAATATCCTGAGAAAGTTAAAGCGGTTACCCCTGGTCAAGCTTGTGTTTTATATCTTGGTGAAGAATGTTTAGGTTGTGGTTTTATTGATACTGTTAAAAATAATGAAGAATATTTATGGTATTTACACAACTAAGCTTGATTTTTAGTGTTAAGTTATGTATAATAGATATGTAAAATGAAGAAAAGGTAGTGATAATATGGACAGATTAAATGAATTGTTACAAGAATTGGGGTTATCAAAAGTAAAATTAGCTAAGTATTTAGGTGTATCACGTCAAATGGTATATAATTATTTAGTATTAGATAGTTTAGATAAATGGCCTAAAGAAAAGAAAGTATTACTTTTACAACTTTTAGATATTAAAGATGGAAGTAAAAAAAGTATAGATAGTATAGTAGTAGATACAGATTATTTACTTGGAGTAGAAAAAAGACTTAATACAGCAATAAAGCAATCAAATAATATTGAATCATTTATTGATATGAATGGTTTAACTAAAGACAATAAACAATTATTAAATGATTTTGTTTTCTTAATTAAAGAAAAATTAGAAGATAATCTTCCGAGTGAAAGTGCTGCAGTAAGATACATGTATTATATGTTACAATCTATGGATAATGTTCCTGAAATTAAATATATAATGGGTTATATGGCTAAATCAAATTGCTTTATTAAACCAGAAGAATATAAATTTGATGAAGATAAACAATTTATCTTTGAAGGAATACTTTATTCAGCATTAACACTTTATAATAATGGTGGAGCATCAAAAAGTAAATTAGCTGAAAGTCATAAAAGATTTATTACAGAAATAGAACAAAAACAAGAAGAAAAGTTAACTAGAACTCAACAACTAAGTACAGTAAAAATCCAAGCTCTAAGGGAACTTGGTTATGATGATATAAATACAGATAATGCAGCAGAAGTATTTGAAAAAATGGCAGAAATTCAAACGAGAAAAGTATAATGAGGTCTAATATGGATAAAAGAAGTTTAATTATAAAAATATTAAATGTTATTATTGTTTTATTACTTATAGCTATAGTGGTTATAATATTTAAAAAAGGTAAACCATTAAATACTAATGGTAAAGTTGTTAAAGATTTATATAGCTATGTAGGAAATAATAATCTAGAAAAATGTGGAGGATTAGTATTTTATAGCGATGAAGAAATAAATTATGATAAATTAAGTAATGAAACTAAACTTTGTTTAGCATATACTAAAGTAAATGATGAAGATAAAGAAGAATTAAAAGTAGATAAAGCTAAAAAAGGTAATACTTGTTCTTTAAAAGATTCATTAGTATTTGCAACAGATAACTATGAAGATAAGATATGTACTTTATCTAAAACTAATAAAAATTTAGTAAATGAAAATTATAAAAAGATGTTTGGAAAAAGTATTGAAAATTATGATAAATTTCAATTAGATAATACAACAATTTGTTATTATGATGAAGATAATTATTATTGTGGTTTATCAGAAAAGTACACATATACTATCGGAGCAGAACCTCATACTTATAGAACTATAAAAAGTGCTTATAAAAAAGGTGATGAAATAGCTATATATGATTATTTTTTAAGAACAATTAATGATGATTGTTTTACAAGTTATATGAAAGATGAAAAAAATGAAACATGTGGTAAAGCATTAGAAAATAAAAAAGAAGTAGATTATAAATTTTTGAAAAAATATGGTACAAGATATGTTCATATATTTAAAAAATCTGGGGATTCATATTATTGGGTTTCAAGTAAAAATTTAGATAAATAAAAAAACTTAAAAGAAAAAGCGTCGAATTGTGCAAATGCACAAATGTGATGCTTTTTTTATTTATTTTATCTTTTGAGTATTTTTAAAGTTTAGTTTTACATAGTTTGTTAAGATGTCTTTGCCTTTTTCATTTACAAGTTCTTGAACAAATTCATCAACATTTATTCCAGCACCTTTTGGAATATCTTTTCCTAATTCTTCACTCATTTTATACATTTCTCTTAAGAAAATATATCTACTTATAATTGATGCACAAGCAACACTTAGACATTGTTCTTCAGCTTTTGGTGTAAATGTAATATTTGTTACTTTTTTAGGAATATCTGATAAATAACCATAATAATTCTTTGGTGGAGTAAATTGATCCACAACAATTTTATCGTATGGTAAGTTTTTTTCTACTAAGTTAAGTAATACTTTATTATGAAGTATTGCTTTTATTTTATTCATATTTACTTTATCATGTTCTAGTTTGTTATATTCAGTATTTGTTAATATAAATGCTGAATAAGGTATTTTTTCTATAATAATTGGTGCTATTTTTTTAATATATTCATCAGTTATTTTTTTTGAATCAGTTGCCTTTAAATCATGTAAGAAACTAACATTTTCTTTTGAAACAAAGGTAGCTACCACCACAATTGGTCCAAAATAATCTCCTGTTCCAACTTCATCAGAACCAATTGTAGAATAAATATCATAATTAAATGTTTTTACTTCTTTTGTAGTAGTTGTTTTATCTTTACCAGTTTTAATATCTATAATTCTTCCATTAAATTTCTTTTCCATATCAATCCATATATTAGCATCAATATCTGCAGAAATACCTTGAAACATTACTTTACCAGATTCATAAAGAGTAATAATAGTACCACCTTCTTCAGCTTGAAAAATTGCATAAGGAGGAGTTTTATCTCTTTTTAAATCTTCATAATACTTAATCATCTTTGGTTTTATATTATCACTTATCTTAAAAACTATTGTCATTTTTCTTCCTCATTTCATAATATATTTTATCATATATAACAATTCTTGTAAAATAATTTATAAATTGATTATATTTATCTTTATTTTTGGGAATATTTATAATATAATTATTATGAGGAGAGAATAAAAATGAATATAATTAGTGTAGCTATAATACTTATTGTATTATTGTACGTGGTTTTGGGTTTCAAGAGAGGGGTTATTAAAACTGGCGTTTCATTAGTTGGAACTATTGCAATATTAGTAGTATCTTATGTTTTAAAAGATATAGTTGCAAGCTTTTTAATGAAATATTTACCATTCTTTAACTTTGGTGGTGTTTTTGAAGGTATAACATCAATTAATATTTTAATGTATGATATGATATCATTTATAGTAGTATTTATTATTCTTTATTGTTTATTAAATATTTTACTTACATTATCAGGATTAATTGAAAAGTTATTAAAATTAACTGTTATTTTAGCAATACCATCTAAAATACTTGGAGCATTACTTGGATTAATTGAAGGAATATTAGTATCATTCTTATTATGTTTTGTATTCTTACATTTAGCTCCAACAGAAAAATATGTTATGGATAGTAAACTTGCAATTGTGTTACTTGAAAGATGTCCATTTATAGGTAGAATGACTACTAGTACAACACTTGCATTAGAAGATATAAATAATATTGTTAATGATTTAAAAGAAGATGACAATAGAAGTGATGCTAACTTCAAAGTATTACATCAATTAATTTATTGGAAAGTAATAACTGTTGATGAAGCACAAACATTAATTGATAATAAAAAGATAGTATTTGATAATGAAATTCAATTGGGGGAATAGCTTATGGTTAAACATTTAGAGAGTGAAAATGAGTTTAATGAACTTATAAAGGGTAGAGTACTAGTGGACTTTTATGCTGATTGGTGTGGTCCATGTAAAAGACTTGCACCATTACTTGAAGAATTAGAAGACATTGATATAATAAAAGTAAATGTTGATATGTTTGATAATTTATCTAGAAGTTATGGAATAATGAGTATTCCAACATTAATTCTTTTTGATAGTGGCAGTGAAGTTAAAAAAACAATTGGTTTTAAAACTAAAGAAGAACTTTTAGAATTTATAAAATAATAAATGCTGGTTTAGTTTATAACACTAACACCAGCATTTTTATATGCTCTCATTAATGGACCAGCTCCAAGTTTAACTCCTCCAAAATATCTTACTACAACTAATAATTTATTATTTAAATTATTCATTTCAAGTAAATTATAAAGGGGAGTTCCTGCAGTTCCACTTGGTTCTTTATCATCGCTTTTACCTGCAGTAGATGCAAATTTATAAGCATAAACAATATGTCTTGCTTTCTTATGTTCACTTTTTAAATTTTCTAAAATAATTTTTATTTCTTTAATATCTTCAATATCATAAAGGTATGCAATAAACTTTGATTTCTTAATTTCTATCGTATTTGTTTTTAAAATTTTCATAAAATTGTCCTTTCTTTATAATTATATCGTAAAAATCATGAAATTTGTAGTATAATATTGTAAAAAGGAGGAAAGTTATGCTAAAAGAAAAATTAAAAACTATACCACATTTACCAGGTTCATACCAAATGCGTAATATAAATAATACAGTTATATATGTTGGTAAAGCTAAAGATTTATATAAAAGAGTAAATAGTTATTTTAAAGGAAATGTTACTGGTAAGACTGCAAAGATGGTTAGTGAAGTAGTAGATTTTACTTATATAACAACTTCTACAGAACAAGAAGCTTTCATCCTTGAACTTAACTTAATTAAAGAATATGACCCAAAATATAATATATTATTAAAAGATGATAAGTCTTATCCATATATTGAATATATTAGTAAACCATATCCTAAACTTAAAGTTTCTAGATATTTAAGCGTTAAGAAAAAAGATAAGAAACTGTTATTTGGTCCTTATCCGAATGCTTATGCAGCTAGAAAAATAGTTAATTTAATAAATAGATTATATCCTTTAAAAAAATGTGAAGGAATGCCTAAAAATGTGTGTTTATATTTTCATATCGGTGAATGTTTAGGTTATTGTGAAAAAAATATTAATCAAAAGGCTCTAGAAAATATGGAAAAAGAAATACTAGAATTTCTAAGAGGTAATGATAAGATATTAATAGATAAAATAATTAAGAAGATAGAAATGTTTAGTAATAATTTAAATTTTGAAACAGCCTTAGAGTTAAAAAAAGAATTAGATTATATTAAAGTTGTTCTTGATAAACAAAAAGTTGAACTACATGATTATATAAATCGTGATGTAATTGGTTTTGATGCCTTAGATGGTATAGTTTCAGTACAAATATTATTTATTAGAAATGGTAAAATTATCGGAGGTAATAACGATAAATTCTATTTAATGAGTGATTTAGAAGATGAAGTAAATTCATATATTTTAAAATATTATGAAAGACATGAAATACCAAAAGAAATATTAGTAGAAGATAATTTAAATTCCGAGATAATTAGTAATATTTTAAATACAAAAGTATATGTTCCAATAAAAGGCAAGAAGAAAAATTTAGTAGAAATGGCTCATGTTAATGCTAAAATATCATTAGAACAAGAAATGACTATTATTAAAAATGATGAAAAAAGGAGTATACTTGCAAATGAAGAATTAAGAAAATTACTTAATTTAGATGTTTTAGATAGAATAGATTCATTTGATAACTCCAATCTTTTTGGTACTTTTGCGGTATCAGGAATGGTTGTATTTAAAAATGGTAAACCTGCTAAAAATGAATATCGTAAATATAAAGTAAGTGTAGATAAAAATGATGATTATAATACAATGCGAGAAGTAATATATCGTAGGTATTATAGATGTATGGTTGAAAATTTAGAAATGCCAGATTTAATTTTAGTAGATGGTGGTATTAACCAAATTAATGCTTGTAAAAGTATTTTAGATGAACTTCACTTACCAATAAAAGTCTGTGGTCTTAGAAAAGATGACCATCATAGAACTAATGAACTTATCGATGGAGATACCCTAGAAGTTATAAAAATACCTAGAATGAGTGATGTATTTCATTATTTAACAAGAATTCAAGATGAAGTACATAGATACACAATTAATTATCATAAACAAATAAGAAGTAAAGGAAGTATTGCAAGTGTTCTTGATAATATTGAAGGAATAGGTAAAGTAAGAAAAAAAGAACTAATTAAAAAATATGGTGGTATTAAAAAAATGAAAGAAGCAAGTATTGAAGAACTAAGTGAGATAATACCAGAAAATGTTGCTAAGAATTTAAAAAAATATTTAGAAAGTAGAGATAGTGATGATACTAGAAAAGAATAAATTAATTGTTCCAAATAAAGATATAACATACTTTTTAGCACCGGATTATATATATGTTCCAGCTAGTAAGATATATGTTAAAAATAATGATTATGTTTATAAAAATCAAGTAGTTGCAGATACAACTGTATCTTCAGTATCTGGTTATGTTCTAGGAATTAAGAAATGTAATGTCCTTGGAAAAACTAAAAATACAGTAGTAATTCAAAATGATTATCGAGAATATTTTAAAGATAATAAAGTTAAAAGTAGAATAACTATTTTAAACATGCTTAAGTTATTAGAAAAAGATAAGGTATTATTTAATAAATTTAAAAGTAGTAAAACATTTGATAACATTGTAGTTAGTGCTATAAATGATAATCCTTATGTTTATAATGAAGTATTTTTGCTTAAGGAAAACATTAATGATATCCTAGACTTTTATAATAAATTACTTACTATTTATAACTCAAATAACAATATGTTAGTGGTTAATGCTAAAGATGCTTTTATAATAGATGAATGCCTAAATACAATTGGTAGTTCTCCTGAAATACATTTAAGCTTAGTTAAAGATGAATATTTATTAGAAAATAGTGAATATTTATGTAAGTATTTAAGACTAAAAGGAAATACTTTAGTATTAAGTATTAGTGAACTAGTTAAAATATACAATCTATTTAAAGGAGATGTTAAAACTACTAAATTAATTACAATCTCCGGAGATAATGTAAAAGAAAATAAAGTAATTAGAGTAAAAATTAATACTATTTTAAAAGATGTAATAGATAAATATATAGATATTTTAGATGATAATTATGAGTGTATTATAAATGGTTTAATGACTGGTTTTAAAATAAATAATATAGATAATTTTGTTATAACTAAAGAAGTAGAAAGTATTAATATTATGAAGAAAAAAGATATAATAGTAAATAATTGTATTAAATGCGGAAAATGTATTAATGTATGTCCAAAATGTGTTAATCCAATTAATTTAAGTAATAAAGATAAATGTATAGATTGTGGATTATGTAGTTATGTATGTCCATGTAACATTAATTTAAGAGAAAGGTTAAAGTAGTATGAATGTATTTTTACATAATAAAAATAATTTAAAGAAAAATATAATAAGTTATATATTAGCTTTAATTCCATTATATTTATATGGCTTTTATAAAAATGGTATTATTTTATATAATAAAGATTATATTTCATTATTTGGAATGTTTAAAATATTTTATTTATTAATTATTAATATTTTATTATATTTTATAACAAATAAAATATTAAAAAAGAATATTTCTTTTGATTTAATATTCTTAAGCTTATTTATAATACCTTTATTTATGCCATTTAATATTAACTTATTAGTTTATATTCTAGTTATGTTTCTAGGATTATTATTTAGAAAGTATTATAATGTATCATTAGTTATTTTAATATTATCAATATTTTTTAGCTTTTTAAATCCTGCTGAAGCAGATAATATTTATGCTTTTAACACTTGGGACTTATTATTTGGTAGAAATATCGGAGGACTTGCATCAACATCAATTGTTATTGGCATTCTTATTGCTATTTACTTAAGTTTAACTAATAACTATAAATATTTAATTACTTTATCTGGAGTAATAATTTTTATAATATTATCAATATTATTTAAAGATTATTCATTTCTTACTAGTGGTAATGCTTATCTATCTTTAATATTTTTAGCACCATGGAGTGATAAAAGCCCATACTTAAAGAAATATATGCTTATTTATGGAGCCTTAATTGGTGTTCTAGGATTTATATTCATGCATTTTATAAACCAATATTATGGTATGGTTTTAGCAATTACAATTATAAATATAATTTATACAAAATTACTTGCAAAAAGATTAAATATATAGTATCCTTATGGTAAGGAGAATATATGAAAAAAAGAATTATTTTATCTATAGTATTTTTACTATTATTCGTAGGTTTAATTATCTACTCAGTTATTTTTAGTTATGGAGAAGCTGAACCCTTAGATTTAGCTGAAAATATCACAATGGAAATCAAGGAAGGAACTCTGACAAACAAGGGTGCAACAGTAATTATCACAGATTTAAGTGGTAATGAAAACACATACAATAATGAGTTTAGGCTAGATAGAAAAAAGAATGGCAGATGGCATAAGATGGTTAAAGAAGACCCAGTTATTGTTACTCCAGGGGCTACGGGGAAAGATGAAAACAATAAAGTAGAAATAGAACTTAATTTTGAAGCATATTATGGAATAATTGAAGATGGACATTACCGAATAGTAAAAGAAATAAATGATAAAGATATTGCTGTAGAATTTGACCTTATAACCTTAAAAGATAACTAAAAATGGTTATCTTTTTCATATAAAGAGACTTACACTAAAAATATACAAAAATTTATACAAAAAACTTGACATACAACTGAACAAATGTTAGAATAATCCTTTATAAGGAGATGATTTAATAATGTGTAAATTAGGAGACATTATAGTAGTAGATGAGTTTAAGAATGAAATAGGGGAAAAAGTAAATAAACATTCTTTTGTAGTAATTAATGATGAACCAAATTCAATTGAGGGTTTTAATTATGATTTTGTAAGTAATATGTTATGTAGTTTCCATGGTGATAATCATAAAAAGAAAAAATTACGTTATAAAGAAAATATAGAAGTAAATCAATTAATTGACAATAGTAAGAGAGCAAATAATAAAAGTGGATTTATAAAAGCTGACCAATTATATTATTTTGATAAAAACACTATAAATTATTATGTTTTAGGACGATTAAATGAAGATTTGTTAGATGAACTTTTAAAATTGATATTGGTTTTAAATGAAGAAGGTAAAATTAAATTAGTAACAACAAATATTGAAAAGAAATTGACTACAGTTTGATTTCTTTAGTTTTTTGTGATAAAATGTATTTGAAAAGGAGAATTCTTATGAAAAGTATTATTAAGTTTCCTAAAGATTTTTTTACAAAAACAAGGCCTCATGCCAAAAAAGAAAGAAAAGAAGATAGTATTCCATTTAAATGGTCAAAAGAAGTACTTTCAGGAAAAGAAAAAGCTATTTTAGTTTCTGCAAAAACGTTAGAAAAACAAAAATAATTTTCAATTTTTTATTTTTTTATATTAAAAGAAATAAATGGTAAAGATATTGCTGTAGAATTTGAACTTTAAACCTTAAAAGATAACTAAAAATGGTTATCTTTTAAAAATATAAGAAATTTGTGTGAAAATGTTTGCAAAGTAGAACAAAAAATGATATAATAGAAACGATTTTTAACAAGGGGATAAAGGGGAATGTTATGGCTTATATAAGTAATGAGGAAATAAATGAAATCAGAAGTAGAGCTAATATTGTAGATATAATATCAGGTTATTTGCAAGTTAGTAGTAAAGGAAAGAACTATGTAGCATTATGTCCCTTTCATAATGACCATTCCCCTTCTTTAATAATTTCACCAGAAAAGCAAATTTTTAATTGTTTTACATGTCGTACCGGTGGTAATGTTTTTAGTTTTGTAATGAAATATGAAAATGTTTCTTTTGCAGAAGCAGTAAGTATTGTTGCTAAAAAAGTTGGCTTTAATTTAAAAAACGATGTTTTTGTTAAAAGTGAGAACAAATATAGTAAAGATTATGAGATTTATGAATATGCTATGAAGTACTATTTAAATAATATTAATACAACAGATGGTTCTAAAGCTAGAGATTACTTGTTAAAAAGAGGTATTAATGAAACCATAATAAAAGAATTTAAGTTAGGATATTCTGGAAGTAGCAAAGATACATTTTATAAGCTTGCCACAAATAAAGGCTGGGATATAGAAACTCTTAATAAGTTGGGCTTGATTAATAAAGTAAATGAGAATGTTTATGACACATTTATTAATAGAGTAGTTATTCCAATTGAAAATTTAAAGGGAGAAGTTGTTGGGTTTACAGGAAGAATATTTAATGGTGAAGATAATACTGCCAAATATTTAAATACAAAAGAAACAGAAATATTTAAAAAAAGTAGTTTGTTATTTAATTATCATAATGCTAAAAATTATATTCGTGATAGAAAAAGTGTTATAGTTGTTGAAGGTAATATGGATGCTATAAAAATGAGTGCTAAAGGATTTAAAAATGTTGTAGCGTTAATGGGGGTTGCCTTATCAAATGAACAAATTGATATTTTAAAAAGATTAAAAGTTCCCGTAATTTTGATGTTAGATAATGATAATGCTGGTGAAGAGGCTACCATAAAAAATGGTGAGTCTTTAATAAATAGCGGTGTTGATACTAAAGTAGTTCGTTTAAGTGGGGCTAAAGACCCAGATGAATATCTTGAAAAATTTGGTATTGATGCTATGCAAAATAACATAGATAAAGCTATAAAATATATTGATTTTAAGATAGAGTGTTTAAAAAAAGATAAAGATTTAAGTAATATGGAGGATTTAATTACTTATGTTAAAGAAGTAATTAATAGTATAAATGGCGAAGATGACTTGACAAAAGAGATAATTTTATCTAAAATAAGCAAGGATTATGCAATTGATATTGACATTTTGAAAAGTAATTTAAAAACTGAAGTAAAAAAAGATGCTAAAAAAGAAGAAGTTGTAGAAGTAAGGGATAAAAAAATAACTAAGTATCAAAAAGCAAGTCATAAAGTTTTATATTATATGCTTATGGATAGTAAGTATATAAATTTATATAAAAATACTTTAGGGTATTTTAAAGAAAGAATAGAAAGAGTACTAGCTAGTGAAATAGTATATTATGAGTCTAATAATGGAAATATTGATGTTGCAGATTTTACAACAATGATAATGGGAAGTGAAGATGAATACGAATTTTTACAAATAATATTAAGTGAAAATGGAAACACTTCAGTAAGTGATGAGGAATTTAATTCGTGTGTAAAAGCAATATTAGATATTTATAAAAAAGATGAAATAATAAAAGTAAAAGGATTAATTGCTAGTGAACTTGACCAAACTAAAAAAGAAGAATTGGTTAAGAAGTTAATTGATTTAAAAAGGAAGTGTGAATAATGGAACAAATTAAAACATTAGAAGAAAGAGAAAATAGTTTAATACTAAAGGGTAAAGAAAAAGGTTTTATAACTTATGAAGAGTTAGCTCAAGAACTAAAGGGATTAGATATTGATAATGATGCTTTAGATAATTTATATAATAAGTTAGTTGAAAATAATATTGCAGTTGTAGCGGAAGCTGATGTTGATACAACAACTGGAGAAGCAAGAGCCAAAGAAAAACCAGTTGAAGAAGAAATGTTAAGTGATGAAGATATAACTAAAGATGTAAATATTAATGACCCAGTTAGAATGTATTTAAAAGAAATAGGTAGAATATCACTTTTATCTACAGAAGAAGAAATGGAAATATCTAAAAGAGTAGCTTTAGATGATCCAGAAGCTAAAAGAATACTTGCTGAATCTAATTTACGTTTAGTTGTATCAATTGCTAAAAGATATGTTGGACGTGGACTTTTATTCTTAGATTTAATTCAAGAAGGAAATATTGGTTTAATGAAAGCTGTTGAAAAATTTGATTATGACAAAGGATATAAATTTTCAACATATGCAACATGGTGGATTAGACAAGCTATTACTAGAGCTTTAGCAGACCAAGCAAGAACTATTCGTGTTCCAGTTCATATGGTAGAGACAATTAATAAAATGAGTAGAGTTCAAAGACAATTAACATTGGAATTAAATCGTGAACCTAGTGAAGAAGAAATAGCTAAGAAAATGGGTGTTGGTGTAGATAAGGTAAGAGAAGTATTAAAGATTAGTCAAGAACCAGTATCTTTAGAAACTCCGATTGGGGAGGAAGATGATTCACATCTAGGAGATTTTCTAAAAGATGAATCTAGTTTATCACCAGAAGAATATACTGAAAATGAAATATTAAAAGAAGAAATAAAAGAAGTATTAATGAGTTTACAAGCAAGAGAACAAGAAGTTCTTGAACTTAGATTTGGTTTACTAGATGGAACTTGTCATACTCTAGAAGAAGTTGGTAAAAAGTTTAATGTAACAAGAGAACGTATCAGACAAATTGAAGCTAAAGCTTTAAGAAAATTAAGACATCCATCACGTGCTAAAAAATTAAAGGATTTTTTAGAAGAATGAACAGAATAAAAGCTTTAGCATCTTTAGTAGATAATGATGCTTTAGTAGTTGATATAGGTACAGACCATGCTTATTTACCAATATATTTATATGAAAATGACATAACTAAAAATATTGTTGCTAGTGATATTTCAAGTAATGCCTTGTTATTTGCTAAAAATAATTTAGAGAAACATAATTTAAGGGGTAAAATAAAACTAGTTGTAAGTGATGGCTTTATAAATTTAGATGAATGTTTTGATATAGCAATTATTTCTGGAGTTGGAACTGAAACTATAAAAAAAATATTAGATAATGAAGTATTACCTAATAAATTGATATTGTCAAGTCATAAAAATGTTAGTGATTTAAGAGAGTATATGTTTAAAATTGGTTATAAAATAGAAAAAGAAATAATTGTTTATGAAAATAATATATATTATAACATAATAAAATATGTAAAAGGAAAAGATAATTTAAGTAAGTATGATTTATTAGTGGGTTTAAGTAATGATATAAATTATAAAAAACATTTATTAAATAAATATAAAGAAATATATGAAAAATCTCATGATAAAAAGTATTTAGAATATATTAATATTATAAAAAGAAAACAGGATTAGAAGTATTAATTTTAGGAGTAGTATTATTAGTTACTACTTCTTTTTTTGGGGTTACATCAATTGTTTTAGTATTACTTGTTTTATTAAATTCTTTGGCAATATCTAAGACTTTTCTAGCATTTTCTATCATTGGTTTTACTTCTTTATAAATGGGTATAGCTTGGTTCATAATACCTAAACCTTTAGAAATACCTGATAATATTTTGGAAAAACTTAAAGTGCTTCTGATAGTATTTGGACCGAACATATAAAATCACCTATATAATTATATGTAAAAAATCAAAAATATTGATTGTAAAAGTAATAGAAATTTGGTATACTTAATATTGTAGAGGGTGTTCGATATGAGTGAAAGTACTAAATCAAATAACATGTTAGATTTATTAAAAAGTCCTTTTATAATATTACTTAATATCTTAAAGTATGCTTGGATGGGTTTAAAATATATCTGTTTTGAAGGATGGGTAGATTTATATAATAGTGCAAGTTATGGGTTAGATAAAACTTATAAAAGTACAAAACAAGCTTTTATAACTGAAGAAGAAAAGATATATGAAAGAACTAAGAAGAAAACAAAAAAAGAAAAAGTTTATAAATATAGTCAAAAAACATTAGCAAAATTAGAAGAAGAAAAGAAAGCTTTATTAGTTGATTTACAAACAGCTGGAGCAACAAGAAGTAGAGAACCACATGTGTATTTTTATAAAGTTAGGGATAATACTGGTAAAATTATTACTGGTACAATGAATGGTTTAAGTAAGCTAGATATTAATGCTTATTTACTTAATGAAGGTTATGATGTTTATGTAATTAAGACATCACCATTTATTGATTTTGCTTATAAAGATTCATCATTCTTAGGTAAGAAGATGAAAACTAAAGATTTAATATTTTGGTTAACTCAATTATCGACATATTTAAAAGCAGGTTTAACATTAAATGAATCTGTTAAGATACTTACAACTCAAATGAAAGGTAATAAAGCAAGAACTACTGCATTTAAAGCTATTTCATATGAACTTACTTTAGGGGAAAGCTTTAGTGCAGCCTTAGAAAAACAAGGAAGTATGTTTCCAGCATTACTTATTAATATGATTAAAGCTGCTGAAGCAAGTGGAACATTAATTGAAACATTAGATGACATGGCAGCTTATTACACAGAAATAGATGATACTAAAAAACAAATGAAAAGTGCTATGACATATCCTGTAATTGTAACAATATTTTCTATTGCTGTTATTGTATTTATCATGTTATATGTTGTACCGCAATTCATAAATATATATGAACAACAAAATATGGAAATCTCTGGTATTACTAAAATTGTTATAAATGTTAGTTCATTTATTCAAAATTATTGGCATGTTGTTTTAATAGTTATAGTGTTGATAGTAATAATTTTAACATTTTTATATAAGAAAGTTAAAGCATTCCGTGCAACTGTTCAAATATTTTTAATGCATATTCCTGTTGTAAAAGATGTAATTATTTATAATGAACTTACAATATTTTCTAAAACATTTGCATCACTTTTAAAAAATAATGTCTTTATTACAGATAGTATGGACATTTTAAGTAGAATTACTAATAATGAAATATATAAATCTATTCTTTATAAAACAATTCAAAATATAATTAAAGGTGATAAGATTAGTGATGCTTTTAAAGACCATTGGGCAATACCTGATGTTGCATATTACATGATAGTTACTGGAGAATCTACTGGTGAATTAGCAGATATGATGCAAAAGGTAAGTGAATATTACCAAGGGCTACATAAGAGTACAATTAATTCAATGAAAGCGTTTATTGAACCAGTTATGATAGCGTTTTTAGCTGTAATTGTTGGATTAATAATTATTGCAGTTATAATGCCAATGTTTGGTATGTATGCTCAAATTCAAAATAGTTAGGGGGATATATGAATATTTTATGGTTTATATTAGGAACTATTTTAGGTTCCTTTTATCTCGTAGTTGCAACAAGATTACCAAAAGGTGAAGATGTAGTTAAATCAAGAAGCAAATGTGATTCATGTGGCAAAGTATTAAAATGGTATAATTTAATACCTTTAGTATCATTTATAGTTCAAGGTGGAAAATGTAGTTATTGTAAAAAAAGTATTAGTATTGACCATTTTTTTATAGAGTTGTTTACAGGTTTATTATTTTTACTAGCATCATTTTGCTTTCCAATTGGTTATGAATTCTTTGTTTCTTTAATTGTTATATCTTTAATGATAATCATATTTATAAGTGATTTTAAATATATGGTTATATTAGATTCTCCTTTAGTGGTATCAGCAATACTAGTAGTAATATTAAAACTTATATATTTAGGTTTTCATAATTGCTTATTTAGTATTATTTCTGCTTTTTCAATGTTTGTAGTAATGATGCTAATTGAAAGAATTGGAACAACAGTCTTAAAAAAAGAATCTTTAGGTGGAGGAGATATAAAATTTTCCTTTATAATTGGTCTTATTTTAGGTTTTAAACTAGGAATTGTTACCTTAGTTTTATCGACGTTTTTAGCTTTACCTTATGCAGTTGCAAGTGTAAAGGTTATGAAAAGTCATGAATTTCCATATGGCCCTTTTCTAGCTGGAGCTTTATTTATAGTATTCTTTCACATGAATAAATTCAATTTATTATTAAATTTTCTATTTAAATTTTAAGTAACACTAAGTTACTTTTTTTGTTTAAAAAATAATTTTATAAACCATAATATAAATGGTGATATATATGCAAATATTTACTGTTTTGTTTAGAACAATATTTTTTTATTTTTTTGTCCTTATATCTTATCGTATTATGGGAAAAAGAGAAATAGGTCAACTTGGAGTAATAGATTTAATAGTTTCAATATTAATTGCAGAACTTGTTGCTATAAGTATTGAAGAATTTAAACAACCTTTGTCTTATACAATAATTCCAATAACTTGTTTAGTTATTTTAGAAGTTTTATTTGCATTTATTTCTATTAAATCAAGAAAGTTTAGAACTATATTTGATGGTAAACCATCATTAATTATTGTAAATGGTAAAATAAATTATAAAGAAATGGTTAAACAGAGATATTCTTTAGATGATTTACTTATCTCTTTAAGACAAAAAGAAATAAGGGATTTGAGTATGGTTGAATATGCTTTTTTAGAACCAAATGGAGAGTTATCTATTTTTAAATATAATTTCTTTAAAACTAAAAGTGCTTATCCTCAAGCTTTAATTTTGGATGGAGAGTTACAAACTAAAGTTGTAAAACATATTAGAAAAACTCCAGAATGGGTAATTGAACAATTACAAAATAAAGATTTAACTATTAAAGATATATTTTATGCTTTTTATAAAAATAAAAAAATATATATTATTAAGAAAACTGATGTTAATTAGTTGAGACAATTTGATACCAAATAATATCTATAGTAATAAATAAAATTCCATTAATCTTAAGGTTCCAAAATGGAACCTTAAGATGTTAGAAAATTTCCCAGAAATATGGGAAAAATTGATGCTGGCAAAATCTTAAGGTCCCAGATTGGGACCTTAGAGTTTCAATATTATTTTATTTGAAGATGTAAAATATGCGACTTGAGGTCGAAAATTTCGACCTCAAGTTAATAATAAAATTTACAATTTGTTATTAAAAATTATTAATTTAATATTTTCTTTTTATTTTTTTTATGGTATATTATTAATAGTAGGGTGATTGACTTATGAAGAAATTTATAAAAAAAATAAAAAGTAATAAATTATTAAGTATATTAAGTGTTTTAATAATAGGGGTATTCTTTATATTAATTGCTAGAGTTACTTACGCTTATTTAGCACCAGTGTTTAATAGTGCAAAGACTGATGTTATGGGTTCTAGTGATACTGTTGATGATTTTAAATTTGAATTAGGGGATCCTTTAAAAATTGATGCAACACCCACAACATTAAAAGAAAATGGTAGTAATTATACTACTAGTACAACTGCTAAAGCATTATTAAAAGCAAATAGTACTAAAAAAACTGCAACATTTAACTATTATGTTTACTTTCAAATTGCATCAAATACATTTAAATATTCTGATGGTTCAACCCCTGAAATTATACTGACAGTAACCAATCCAAATGGAGATGAAATTACTTCAATTGAAGGTCTTACTTATGGAACATTTAATGGTGTATCTGGATTTGATATAACCACTAAAAAAGGTCTTTTTAATATAGCTAATAACCATGAAATAACATCTAACTCAAGCACAGCATATACAACTCAATCATGGACAATTAAAATAACTTATTTAAATTTATCAATAGACCAATCAGCAAACTTTGGTAACTCAATGGGAGTAAATGTATATATAACTAAAAATGAAAAGAAATTAACACTTGCAGATGTCTGTTCTAATGGGCAAATTTTAAGTTCATGTATTGTAGCAATGGATGGAAAAGATGATACCCTATATCATCATACAAGCACGTTAACAAATGGAGCAGGTGATAATTCATATAGATATGCGGGAGCAAGTAAAAGTGTAAATAACTTTGTATGTTTTGGTTCAACAACAAACCCATGCCCAACAGATAATTTATATAGAATCATCGGAGTAATAGATGGTAAAGTAAAATTAATAAAATATGATTATGCCACAAGTACATTGCTAGGGACAGACGGAGACTATAGTGGTTCAGTTACTCCAGATACAAATTATTATAAAGGAAGTTTAACATCAATAGATCAATATTCTTGGAATAATGTAACATATAAAAACACATGGAGTGAGTCTAATTTAAATAAAATAAATCTAAATACAAACTTTATAAATAATATAGGTAGTACATGGGCAAATAAAATAGCCACAACAACATGGAAAGTTGGAGGAAATACATTTGATAATATAGGTAGTTCAGTTCCATCGATAGCATATCAAAATGAAATAGTAGCTCCAGCAGAAAATACAACATATGATGCAAAAATAGGATTAATGTATGTATCAGATTATGGATTTGCAGCAAGTCCAAGTGCGTGGACTACAACTCTATATAATTATGATGGTAACGATGCAAAAGGAACATCAATAAAAACAATAAATTGGATGTATATGGGGTATTATGATTGGATGATTTCCCGCCGTTCTGATGATTCGTACTATGCGTTTATTGTGACTCGCGTTGGTAATGTGTACTACTACGATGTCAACAGCCGCAGTGGTGTGCGTCCGTCCTTTAATCTTTTATCTTCCATAACCTATGTATCGGGGAGTGGCAGTGCCGTCGACCCGATTTTGATAAACTAGTACTTTAGGCCAAGCTTGTCTAGCGACGGAGGTGCTAGGCAAGCCGGCAATAAAAATGGGGTCGCGGTGTAGGGGTTCAGTAAAATTTGACGCATTAGCCGCAATATGCGATTTATCGCATGAAGTGGCTGGGCAAAAATTAGTAACGTTGGCATTCGCATTTGCGATGTAAGTCCCAAATGGGGTAATATTGTGGTAGTATCATAAACTATGGTTAAAAATACAATTGTCAATATATTTGGATTAATTAATGAAAGGAAATGATATTAATGAAAATATTATGTATTGGTCATTCTAGCTGGGATATAACTGTACCAGTTGATGAATATCCAATTGAAAATACTAAATATAGATATAATGAAAAATATAGTGCTGGTGGGGGTCCTGCATCTAATGCAGCCTACTTACTAGGTAAATGGGGTATGGATACAGTTATTGCTAGTACTATTGGTTCTGATGATTTTGGAACACATATAAAGAAAGAATTTCAAGATATAAAAGTTAATACTGATTATATAGAAACTAGTTATGAAAAAGATACATCATTATCATTTATCTTAATAAATAAAAATAATGGTTCAAGAACTGTATTTAATGTTGCAACAGAACATCCAGCATTAAAAAAATTAAGTTATGATTTTGTACCAGATATTATATTTACAGATGGACATGATTATGGTGCAAGTCAAAATGCTATTAGTAAATTTCCAAATGCTATAACTATTATTGATGCTGGAAGAGTAACTCCAGAACTACTTGAATTATGTAAATATATAAAATATATAGTATGTAGTAAAGGTTTTGCAGAAACTGTTACAGGTATGAAATTTGATTATAATAATCCATCTACTTTAGTAGCTATATATAATAAATTACAAGATAAATACCCAAATAGTAATTTAGTTATAACTTTAGAAGAAAAAGGTTGTTTATACCAAGTAGGAAATGAAATTAAGATAATGCCAGGTTTAAAAGTAGATGCAGTTGATACAACTGGGGCTGGTGATATATTTCATGGAGCTTTTACTTATGGTATAGCTAATAACTTTGATATGGAAAAAACAATTACTTTAGCAAATATAGCTGCAGGTTTATCAGTAACTAAAATTGGTTCAAGATTATCAATACCTAATTTATCTGAAGTATTAGATTACTATGCTAAGAAAATGGGACAAGTAAATGATAACCAGTAAGACTCCAAAACTTGATTTACATGGAGAAATAACAAGTATGGTTGAAGTGTTAGTTAATGAATTTATTAATGTAAATAAATTATCTGGTATAAAAGAAGTAATAATAATACATGGTAAAAGTACTAATATTTTAACTGAAGAAGTACATAAAGTACTTAAGAAAAATAAAGATGTAAGTAAATATTATAAGAATAATTGGAATCTTGGAGAAACAATCGTTGAAATAAATATTTAAAGCAAAATAGCTGACTTAGCCACTATTTTGCTTTTTAATTTAATTGTACTTATAATTTGGTCTAAACATGTTGAGCTTTTTTTGTTCTATTTATTTTTTTAATTCATATATTTTCTAATAAAGGGAGGAAATGATATGAATTGTATTATACCATTTACAAAAGATATTAAGTTTAAAACAAATATTGCAGAAATATTAAGTATTTCACTTGAACATGATTTTACAGCTAATCCAGAAGAAGTTTTAGGTAACTTTATTATAAGTGGGGATTATAAGACTCATGAAGTAAGTGTAAATAAAGAACATTTTGAATATGTATTACCATTTTCTGTTAATATGACAAGTAAGATTAATGAAGAAAGTGTTAATTTTGAAGTTGAAGATTTTACTTATGAAGTAATAGATAGTGATACTTTACGAGTAAATATTGAATATAGTATAAATGCTGAAGAAGTAAAAGAGGAAGTTAAAGAAGAAGATTTGTTTAAAAGAATTGAAGAACCTGAGTTAGATAAGATTCTTGATGAAATAGAAGCCAATAGAGAAGAAAGCGTTAATGTAAATGAAAGAGATATTGCGGATGATGCTAAAAATACAATATTAGATAGTATTAATAATACAGATGATGCATATATAACATATCATATACATGAAATGAAAGAAACAGATACAATAGAATCTATATGTATTAAATATAATACAAGTAAAAATATAATTGAAGATTATAATGATATAAGTAATTTAAGTTTAGGAGATAAAGTAATAATTCCTGAAGTAAATGAATAAAAGTATTGAAATATTAAAATCTATTTATAAACCCTATAGATATACTATAAAAGGAAAATCTACTATCTTAGAAACTACTTGTGGAGATTTTATTATAAAACCTAAAAATAAAGATATAAATGAATTATATACATATTTAACTAATCGTGGTTTTATAAATTATCCTAAAATAATAGATTCATCTAGAGATGAAGTAAATGTTTTTGAATATGTAGAAGATGTAAAATTACCTAAAGAACAAAAGTGTGATGATTTAATAGAAATAATAGCTAGTTTACATAATAAAACTAGCTATTTTAAAGAAGTAAGTGAAGATAGATTTAAAAGTATATATGAAGATGTATTAAGTAATATAAATTATTTAAGTAATTATTATAATACATTATATGAAATAGGGTTTAATGAAGTATATGCATCTCCTTCAAACTATATTTTTATGAGAAACTATTATAAATTAAATAGTGCTTTAGAATATGCTAAAAGTGAACTGGAAAATTGGTATAGTTTAGTAACTAGTGAAACTAAAATAAGAGTGTGTTTAATACATAATAATTTAGAATTAAATCATTTACTTAATGATAAATTAATAAGCTGGGATAATTATATGATAGATACTCCCGTTATAGATATAGTTAAGTTATATAAAAAAGAATGGAAAAATATAAATTTTAGTGAAATATTAGAAAGATATATGTATAAGTTTCCATTATTAGAATATGAAAAGAAGTTATTATTTATACTGATATCTATGCCTCCGGAGATTAAGAAAAGTGATAATGAATTTGAAAAATGTAAGGTAGTTAGTGAAGTAATGGATTATGTTTTTAAAACAGAAGAATTAATAAGGCCATATAATGCGGAGCATGAAGAAGAAAAATAAAGCTATTTCTATAAGTAATATAAATATGTTAAATCGAAATGGTAATATTAATGTAATAATTGCTTGGTAAAATATAAGTATACCAAGGATAAAAAGAATAATTACTGAAAAACCATTTCTAGGACCTTGAAACTTCATATAATCACCTATAAATAGTATATGTTAATCAACCAATAATGGTTGATTTTTTAATTAAATGTTGGTAAAATTATATTAGTAAAGGTAGGCTAGTTTGATATGAATAAAAAAGGATTTGCGTTTATAGAAACAATAATAACTATAGTTATATTATCATCAGCTTTACTTTATTTATATAGTTCATATAGTGCTATTATAAGTGAAGAAGAAACTAGACTTCATTATGATGATGTAGCATATATATATTATACAAATAATGTAAGAAAGTTTTTAGAAGAATATAGTAATATAGAAGATGTAAAGAAAAATGCTTTTAATAATAGATATATTGAAGTAATTGGAACTGGTTATGATGGATTATTTGATAGTGATGAAAAGAATATGGCTGAAAAAATAGTACAAAGTTATAATATAAATCAAATTATTTTAGTAAAGGCTACTTTATTTAATGATTGTTTAAGTAGTGAGAATGGTAAATGTAAAGATTCATTTAGTAATGTTGGATATAATTTAAAAAATTATATTAACACTATTAGTGATACATCATATGATTATTATTTAATAGTTGAATATGTTACTAAAGTAGATAATGGAAATATTGTTAGTTGTAGACCAGGAATAGATGAAAGATGTAATTCATATTATGCATCTTTAGGAATATGAGGTTGTTATGAAGAAGAATGGTTTTATATCTGTAACTGTTATTTATACTTTCTTTTTAGTGTTTTTATCATTAATGTTATATATTGTAACTAATTTAGTGGTTAATAGAAATTTACTTAATAATATGAAAACTACAATTAAGAATGAATTAAATGATTCTAATTTCAATAGATATTTAATAAATCATTGTAATGATTTAATTAGAATGGATGATAGTTATAATAATAGTATTAAAGATAATTCATATAGATTTGTAGGAAATAATCCCAATAATTATGTTTCTATAAATGGGAATATTTTTAGAATAATAGGTATTTTTGATGGTAATGTTAAACTAATTGCAAATGATATTTGGCAAAGTATGAATTTTAGTAATAATAGTAATATATATAGTTCATCTAATATTTATAGTAAAATAAATAATGATTATTTGAATGAGATTAATATTAGTGATTATATTGAAAATAAAGTTTGGTATGTTGGGGGTATTAAAGATAATATAAATGCAAATCCAAAAGATATTGCAATTAATGAAGTTGGAGAAAATAGAAATACTGGAGCAACAGTAACTGCCAAAATTGGTTTACCCTATATAAGTGATTATATTTATGCGGGTGATGCAAGTAATAAGAATACTTATGGTACAGTAATTAGTAAAAATAATAATTGGTTATATTCTAGTGATTTATGGTTTATAACAAGATATAATTTAAGTTTTACTAATGTTTATTATTTAGGAAATGATGGTTCATTAATATTAGGCAATATAAATGATGTAAGATTTGTAAGACCAACATTTTATTTAAAGAAAAGCACTAAAATTGTTAGTGGAGATGGAACACGTAGTAATCCATATCAAATAGGGTGATTGACATGAAAAAATTAAATAATAAAGGAAATACATTAATTGAATTAATAATTAGTATTGCATTAATGTCTGTAGTACTTGTTTCAATGGTAAGACTTTTAGTGGATTTAAATAATACCAATACTAATAGTGTTTATGCTAAAAATAATGAAGTTGTTCGTTCAGAAATAATTAGAGCTATAGAAACTGATTTAAATAATTATAAATTAAGTAATATAAATGATTTATCTAATGAAGAAAGTGCTGGAGCTGTAAAAATTAATTTGATATTTAAAGAAAGACATGCTATTATTACTGCAAAAAAGAATACTATTGTATATAAAAGTGTGGATGGGAAAGTTAGAAGATGGACAATGAAAGATTGTGAAGTTTATACGGATAAAGCTAATTTAATATTTAGTGTGGATGAGAAGAAAAATATTTTTACATTACAGATAGATATTGAAATACATACAAATAATGATAAAAATACTACGGGATATAATAATTTATTAGATGATATTTTAATTAGTTATTATGGACATATAAGTGATTTAAATGGAGCATTTTTAAATACTAAATATGCTACTACTTCAAATCCATGTTTAGGTAAGAGTTGTTAAAATAATTACTATAATTGTTTGAATTATTCTTCCTTTTAAGAAATATTTATAATTTAAGCCTTGTTCATCTAAGATACATTTTACTTGAGTATGAATTGAAAAACCTCCAAAAGTAATAAAAAATATAGCTATAATTTCTTTAAATTTAATATTTAAATTAATTAAACTATTTAACCCTTGGGTCATTTCTAAAATACCTTTTATAAATATATCAAAAGGATAACTTATATTAAAAGTATTTATAATAATACTTGATATAACCAAATAAAATATAATAGAACCTAAAACCATTAAGTTAGTATTTATACTTGTTTTAATAGAACTAGAAATATTAATATTTTTAGATTTACCATTAATGTTACATAATGGTAAATCTTTTTTAAAATATAAATATATTATAAAATTACTTATATAAATAATTAATAATAGTTTAATAGTTGTAAATAAAGAATTAAATATTAAATTTAGAATAGTAAATAAAAATAAAGGATTAGCAAAAAAAGTAAATATTAAACAAATATTTCCATAATTAGAACTTATTTCATTATCTTTTACTAATTTAGATATTATATAAGCACTGGAAGGAGTTCCACTTATAATAGACATGATAAAAATATAAGTAGAAGGATTTTTAAAAATACTAGTTAAGTTTAAATTAATTAATAAGTCTTGAATAATAATCATAATAAAAAGATATGGAAATACTTTATATAACCAGATAGATACTCCATTAATAGTACTTTCTAATACTAGAGTATAATTTTTAAAAATAAGTATAATTAGTGTCATAATTAAAAAAATAGTTAATTTTCGTTTCATATATTCATCCTTTTTTGCTATAATTAATAAAGGTGATATTAAATGCTTAGTAAAATATATGAAAAAATAAAAATATTTATAAAAGAAAATTATAAATTTATATTAAGTTTAATAGCAATTGTTTTTCTTTTAACTTATGAACTTCCTTATGTTGTTTATACTCCGGGAGGTATAGTTAATTTAGAAAAAAGAATAAGTGTTAAAAATGGATATGATAGTAAAGGTTCCATAAATATGAGTTATGTGACACTTAGAAAAGGAAATATACCATCAATATTATTATCTTATGTAATTAAAGATTGGGATTTACTTAAAGAAAGTGAAGTAACTGGAAGTGATGAATCTGTTGATGATTTGTTAAAATTAGAAAAATTATATATGACTTCATCAATTGATAATGCTACAATATTAGCGTATAAAAAAGCAAATAAGAAAATAAATATAAAGAAAAATATTAATAATGTTATATATGTTTCAGAAAATGCTAAAACAGATATTTCTTTATATGATATTATTTTATCGGTTGATGGTAAAGATATTAATAATATAAAAGAATTACAAGATTATATTAAAACTAAAAATGAAGGAGATATTGTTTATTTTAAAGTAATTAGTAATAAAAAAGAAGTTGATAGAAAAGCTGAAGTTATAAATATAAATGGAGAATTAAAAGTAGGTATTGCTTTTTTAACTACTTATGAGTATGAAACAGACCCTAGTATTACTGTTAAAACTAAATCTAGTGAATCTGGTTCAAGTGGTGGTTTAATGCTTTCTTTAGCAATTTATAATGCAATTACAAAAGAAGATATTACTAAGGGTAAAACAATTGTGGGAACTGGTACAATTGATGTTTTAGGTAATGTTGGTAAAATAGATGGTGTTAAATATAAAATACTTGGGGCAGTAAAAAATAAAGCAGATTTATTTATTTGTCCAAAAGATAATTATGATGAAGCTATGAAAGTTAAGAAAGAACATAATTTAAATATTAATATAATTAGTGTTGAAACTTTTGATGAAGCAATTAACTATTTAGAAAATAATTTGTAGAAAAAATCGTCAAATTGCACGAATGCGCAAATGTGATGCTTTTTTCTTTTTTCTTTTGAGGTAAAATGGATATGTAATATAAAATATCCGTGCGCGATATTGTTATGAAGGAGTAGAGCTTTATGGAAAATCAAAAAACAAAAATAATAAGTATAGCAAGTATAATTGCATTAGCATTAACACTTGTTACTGCAACATTTGCATACTTCATGGCATAAACGGGAGAAGGAAAATCAACCGACATAAAGATTAATACAAGTACAGTTGATACATTAACTTTTGAAGCTGGTTCAGCAATAAGTTTAAATCTAAATCAAGATAACTTTGCAAGTGGCAAAGGTAACCAAACGGGTACAACATTTGCTAAAGCAATGCTTACAGCAAATAATAAAACAAATACAGCAACAGAACATTACTATATGTATTTAAATATATCTGAAAATACATTTACATATACACAAAATACAAGTACACCAGAAATATTACTTACAATAAAAGATGGAAGCGGAAATGAAATAACAAGTATAACTGGTTTAACATATAAAACAAATGTCACAGATGGAAAAGGCACATCAATCTCAGGTTTTGATATAACAACTAAAAGTGGATTAATTACATTATTTGATAATAGAGAAATCACAACAACATCAAGTAAAACAGAAGAGTGGAATATAATAGTAACATTTGTAAATTATAATGTAAATCAAACAGGAAATGCAGGAAAAAGTTTTAGTAGTAAAGTTATGATACAAAAAGAAGAAATTAAAGAAACTATAGCGACGGTATGCTCTAGTGGGCAAACATTAAGTTCATGTATTATGGCGATGAATGGAAAAGAAGATACACTATACCATCATACAAGTACATTAACCAATGGAGCAGAAGA
>UMBR01032901.1_pt1 | contig 25643 bp, 18 predicted proteins | sample 1964011 | NCBI WGS metagenome assembly UMBR01 (sample SAMEA4835946, study PRJEB28245) | human gut metagenome | biome: gut microbiome; material: fecal sample | place: Denmark | collected 2008
GTGGATTTGCCCGCCTGCTTGTTGCCCGCAAAGAGTATCCCCTCCCCGCCGACGGTTATAAACGACGAATGGAGAAAAGCGGCTTTCACCTCGAGCAGCCTGTCGGGGATATCAAGTGCGTCTATTATCATTGAATCCCAAAGCCCGCCGCAGTGATCAATATAAAGCTCCTCCGTATCACCGCGAACAAGGCAGGCGTAATCCCTGTAGCCGCCCTCGGCGGGGTCAAAGAACGCCGTGTAGTAATACTCCCTGCCGCCGCGCTTCATGCGACGGTATCTGCCGTTTCGCTTTCCTTCGCCGAGCTGCGGCAGCGGCGAGCGGCGCACCGTGATATGACCGTGTGCCTCGGCTTCATCAGTCAGGAAGCGTTCAAAATTCGCATTGCCCGATATCTGCTCCTCGCTCTCGACGCAAAGGGCAAGCCCGGGGAATTTATAAGTTCTCTTATACATAGGTGATATACAGTATCTTAGATCCGCCGTCAAAATGCAGCGGGGCGGTCTTGGCAAGCTTGCCTGACGGCATATCGCCGAGCTTTATGCGGTAGGTTATGCCGCCGAAAAGTCCGTTTGAATCGGTCGATTTATAATAAACATAGACGTTGCCGACCTGCTTGCCCGAGATATTCTTAACGCCGAGCACTCCGCCCGAAGCGGACAGCTCAAAAATATCCGAATTTAGCGACGGAGTCTCGGTGAACTCGAGGCTTTTGATCGCGGTGACATTTGAAATGAGCAGATCGGCGTTATACGGAACGGCCTCCTTTGAGAGCACGGTCATCTCGCTGCCGGGCAGGAGCGCAGTCACGTCAAAGACAATGTCGCCGCCGTCGGTCGCAAAGCCGAGGCTGAGCAGCTGATATGCCTTTGAGGAATTATTCCTGACTCTCACGGCCGCAATGCCGCTGACCTGCCTGCCGCTGCCGTCCTCAACGAAACTGCCGGAATATGAGAACATATCGCTGACTTCAACGCCGCCGACAGTATACGGAAATTCGCTTTTTGCCGTGTATTCGCCGCTCATCTCCGCCTTGGTCGGAGCAGTGCCTGCCTCGGAGGGGTCGACCTCGGTCAGCTCGGCGCTCAGACCCTCACGCAGATTCAGCGTGGTGCCCTCGGGGATATACACTGTCTTTTTCGGCTTGAAAACGCCCGTTTTGAAGAGTATCACCGTCAAAACAGCCGCTGCTGCGACCGCCGCCGCGGCGATCGCTATGATTTTTTTCTTCATAAGCATCCTGAACTTTCATTAAAGCTCGTGCCGAAAGCCGCCGATATGTGGCAGCCTTCGGCACAATATCATTATGAGCTGAAAACGTTATTGTCCTCAACAGGGACATGGTAGCAGAGCTGCTCCGCCGGCTCCATATCACAGGCGTCGGTCAGCAGAGTGATATCTCCCCACTCCTTGACCACGACGGGGCAAATATTCTCGGCGCTCTTGGCGAGCATCTCACAGCTTGAAGCGATTCCCGTGGAGATGGCTAAGCTCTGAAAGCTGATAACGGGTTTTGAATACAACTTACTCATAATACAATCCTCCATCTCATCAGTTTCTTAATGACAGAGACTGCCTTACGGATTTTCATCCTGAAGAATGAAATAACTGCGCTCTGAGGGGCTGCCGCCACGGTTATCTCCTCCGTAGCTATCGGCTCGCTCACCCTGCCCTTGGAATCGGTGACGACTATCTCGTGGCTGCCAGAATCCGTCTCGTCAACTACATAGGCATAGACCCATGTCTTGCTGCCGTCCTCATTGACGGTGCAGTTTGTGACCGCTTTGCCGTCAACGGTGAGCGAAACGATATCCGCAGGGGTATTTATCGTAAGCCTTGCGGTGTCGCCCGTCTTTAGAGCGGTGCGCTCCCATTCGGAGGTGACTCCCGCGGAATCCGCGGTAGTCATTACCCTGCTTATCGCCTTGACTGCCGCCGCATACGCTCTGTTATCGACCGTCACATAGTCCGCCGTCTTGGTCGAGGACGCAGTCCTTGAGGTGAATTTGTAATTTGTAAGCGAAAGCACGGTATCGGAATCGTTTACGATAACTATCGCGCCGTTTGCCGAGTATTCGCCGTTGGTGGTATCAAGCACAAGGAGCGAAGAAATATCATAGTATTTCTCTGCCGCGCCCGAGACGGTGAACGTCTTGGCATCGCCGCTCGCATTGAGCACCTTGACCGTCGCCGTGCTGCTCAAGGCGCCCGGCTTTGCGACCTTCATGCCTATCTGGAACGAAGCCGCAGAAACGGTCGGGATAAAGGCAACCGCCTGATTCTCATAGAGATAAAGCTCGTTATTGGGGCCTGCCTTGCTGAATTTTGCAACGGAGTCGGCGTAGCTTGCGCCGCTGAGAGCCGAGATGCCGTCAATGAACATCGTGCCCGCAACGGCATTGCCGTCCACGGTGGCGGTACCGAAGTCATTCGCCGAGATAACGGTATCCCTGACCTCTATGAAGCGGGCGTTATTCTCGCGGTCGGCGTTGTAAGCCCTCTCGATAACGCCGCTGACGGTCTTGCCCGCCGGGTCGTAAATACGAACGCCGTCGATATAGATCTTGTAGCTGTCGTCGCCTGTCTTATCGAATACCTTGGCGTATTTCGGGGTCACTGTGACCTTATAAGTGCCGTAATCGAGGGTGGAATTGCCGACGGGGACGCTGACAACGGGGATCTGATAAAGTCCGTTCTCCTCGCCGTCGGAAACGAGCCAGCCGTATGCAAGCGCCGCACCGTTCTTCTGCTTATCGGAGTAAACGATGCCGTTGACAACGACAATGGTCTCATCCTCGTCAATATCTACCGTGGAGCCCGCCTTATATTCGCTCTCATAGAGCGGGGCGTTGTTGACGGCAGCGCCGTTAACGGTGCTCGTCGGGCTGATGGTGGCGGTCGGGGTCACGGCCGCGGCGTCAAGATAGAGCTGACCGTAGGAATAGCCGTAATAGGTATTGACTATGTAGGTCTTGTTGAAGGAATTATCAAGCCCCTCGACCTTGACAAGGACTGCGCCGGTTTTGTTGCTCGTGACGCTGAAGAGATCGAAGCCGCTGCCGCAGAAGGTGAAGCTCGCGGTCGGCTCCTTGCCTATCGAGCCTGCGTCAAGAGTTGTGACCCTTGCTCTGTCGAGCGAATAGGTCTCGCTGCTGTCGTTATAAGCGGGATCGTAGCCGTAGACATTGTCTGCGTCGAAGCCCGCAACAGATGAAATTCCGGGACGATCCTCCGACTGATAAGCCTCCCTGCCGCTGCCGACGGTCTGCCAAGCATAGCCGTCGCCGTCGACGAAGTCGATGAAGCTCTCCTCATAGAAGATATTTGCCGCGGGGATAACGGTTATCCTGCTGTAGTAACGGAAGCCGTCGAGAATGACCTCGTAGTAGAATACCTCCTCCGCCGACATCTGCATATCGGTCGGGGTGTAGATGACTGCCCTGCCGTCCTGCGGGTCAATGGCAGCCGTGCCGTGGGCAAGGGTTATCGTCTGTTCCTCGGAGGCGAACTGAGACTTCTCATAGGCGGTGCTGTTGAGAGCGCCGCCGAAGGTCGCCGAGATCGCATTGACAGGGGTACCGTTAAGGATAATCTTGTCATTTGCGATCGGGTGGATCTTGACGGGCAGACCGTAATCGACAACGACCGTGTCGGGCGAAAGCCCCTCGGTGGTGTAAACGCCGAACGCGAAGTGAGTGTTGTAATAGTCGCTTACATTGGGGGCGGTGCCGTTCTGATTGAAGCGGTAGTCGCTCTCGTAATAATAGGTGGTAACTGCGCTTGCGGTATCGGAGATAACGACCGCATTCGTGCCCGTCGTGCCGCTCGAGACCGTAACGGTTGCGGAGGCGGCGGGGTTAAAGAGCGTGTAGTTGTCGGGCACGTCGCTCAGCGGGGCGAGGGTGTAGCTCTCGTTATACTCCGAGGTGTTCAGGCGGATAAGGTAGCTGAGCCTCTCGCCTATCATCACTCTGTTCTCAAATGGAACGACCGTGCCGGCTCTGTTGACTGGCTGACCTGCGGCGTTGACGAGGTAGAATTCATAGTTGACCACGGCACCCTGCCACGGGAGCACGGGCGAAACGGTCTCTTTGTATGCGTCATTGCCGAGGTAGTTCTTATAATAAAGTATTGCACTGGTGTTGGTCGGGTATGCGCCCGGATCCCTCTTGCCCTCCATGGTGCCGGTGAGGTAGACATAATAGCTCAGGGCGAATTCCTTCTCGGCGATGATGCCTATCTTCCAATAGAAGGTCTCGGGGGCGAGCGAACGCTCCGCCGCACCGTCGCCGTCGACGTCTATCATTACCGCCGCGGAGTTGGTGTTATAGAAGAAAGTCCTGGCGTTTATAACGCCGTCAACAAGGATATTCGTTGCGCCCGAATCTATGAGATCGGAGAAAGCCTGAGTGCCATCGGCGCTGAAGGTGACGGTCTCGAGGGTCTCGGCTGCGCCCGTGCGGGTGCCGACATCGTTGATATCGGTGATAACGCCGTTCGTGAGGTCGGCATTGGTGTAGAGCGTGTAGCTCTTGACCTCAATCTTCGGAGCCTCCGCAAGGGTGAAGGTCTGGCCGTTCTTGACATAGGTCGAGGCTCTTTGCAGATTGTATTCGCTGCCCATACGGTCAACGAAATACGCCTCGGTCGCCGCCTGCTTGATATCGTCTCTTATCGCTGCAAATGCAGAATCGAGCTGGGCTGCGTCATCGGCGAAATAGCAGTATTTCTCCTCGCTTGCGATATTCCTGATAACATACTGCATGGATTCGACGGTTACGGCGCTGTCGACCGCAAGGCAGAAGCCTATCGAATACATCTTTGCGCCGAGGCCGGGCACCTGAGCCATATACTGCTGGCCGTTGTAGGAGGCGCTTGAGTCATTCTTGATAACGGTGAAGGTCTGTGTCGGGTCGCCCTTGATGGCGTCCGCCATTCTGTGGCTGTTGCCCGGGCCGTTATAGAAGTATGCGTGCGAGCTGGTCGTGGGCACGTCGTTTACGGTGGCGTAGGTGCCCTGCAGCCAGTTATTCCAATTCGCGCTCGTTGACTGAGAGCTGAAGTAGTTGTAGGAGAACGGCGCACCGTCGGACATGAAGATAACATATATGTCTCTGTCTTCCTGATTCGCCTTGTTTGCCGCCTGTTTCGCTTCGACAAGCGAATAGACCGTGTCAAACGCATAGTCATAATTCGTGCCGCTCGCCGTGGCGATGGTCGAGGTGTCAAACGAAGCTATCGACTCGATGGGCACAAAAGCATTTGCATTTATTGCGCCCGAGCCGGTGTAGACCTGAGCGTTGTTGCTGTTGGTCCTGATGGTCGCGTCGGTGAGGTGGTCGTTGCTGTCAAGCAGCGGCTTGCCGGAGATAACATAGCCGTTGAAATCCGCAATGGCAATGTCGATATCCTGAACTATGCCCGCCTCATTCGGCTGATTGAAGCTCGTTATAAGGTTGCCGACCGAGTCGCGCAGCACCCCTATCCTTGTCTTGGTGACGGTGTTTCCGTTGCTGTCGGTGGTGGTGACCTCGTCATTCATTGACGAGGAGGTATCGAGCATGAGCACCACGTCGATACCCTGGTTCATCGGAACGCCCGTTGCGGTAAGCTCTATCTTGGCAACGCCGCTGTTTTGGAATTCGGGTGCGGAGGCGGATTTGCCGACTCTGACGGAGCCCGCCTCGGGGTAATCGGGGTAATCATCCTTGGGTATTACATGAAGCGTGAAATCGGGGAGCCAATTGTCTCTGTAATATACCGCAAGGCCGACATAATCGCCCTGAGCAGAGGTATACTGCACGGCGTTGAAGTGGCCGGTGAGATCGAGGAGCATACCGACGGTTACGGGAATGGTTTCGGTCGTCGCGTCCTCATAGGTGACAAGGAGGTTCGCGCCCGTCCTTACCGCCTTGCCCGCGCCGATATACACGGTGCCCTCGTTGGTGTCAAGGGTTATAGAGGTTATCTTCTTGTTGGTGACGGGTGTTTCGCCGCCGGAGGATGAAACCGTCTTTTTGTAGAAATAAACCGTTGAGCCGCCGTTGTAGCCGCTGTAGGTATAGTTGCTTCTGAGGTTGAGGCCGTATGTCGAGCCGCTGAGCAGAAGCTGATTATTGGTGTAGGTGTAGGCAACGCCCGAGCTTGAGAAGGTCACGGCAGAGCTGCTGCTTTCAGGAACCTTGAGATATTTGCCGGCGTTTGCGCCGCTCGTCGCCTTAAAGGACGAGGTGGCTGCGTCATAGACCCATTCGCAGGCCGTTACTTCGGTCGAGCCCTCGATAACGTCGCCGTTCGCGGTGACCGCAACGCCCGCAAGCCTTGTTGAAGTATAGCCCGAAACAGTAGTATACTCATTGGAGCAGGCGTACATAGTGTTGTCACGGGTGGAGACTATCACATAGGTCTCGCCGTCCTCAAGGTCGGCAAGCGACGAGGCATTGACCTTGGTGTAGCTGACGGTGCCTGCGCCGCCCTCGGGCGCACGGTAGAGGTAGAACGAAGCGGGGTTACTTTTATAGCCGTTGATAAGGCTGCGGCTTTCGTTCTTATTGAAGTAAACGGTGGTGCCGCTTACGGTGGTGGAGAATGTATAAGCATTTGCCGAGCCGCCGACGGTGAACACATTGCCGCTCGTGCCGAGCTTTGCGTCATAGCTGCTGGAGGAGCTTGCATTGCGGCTCATTGTGATATAGCCGTCGTCCGTGCCTATCTTCCAGCCCGAGCCGGAGGCGGTGAAGGTCCATTCGTTCGCCGCGTAGTCGCCCGTGATGGTATCATCCATCGAGATGCCACCCGTGCTCGTAGCCTTGAAGCCAACGCGGTCGGTGGTGCCTGCGTCAACGGGCTGCATGAATTCGCTGCCGTTATAGATGAGCAGGTATTTTTTGCCGTCCACGATATCGTCGGCCGAAGTAACTCTCGTATAAGCCGTGGAGGAGGAGCCGCCGCCCGTGCTGCCGGTGCTCTCGGGTATAACGTGCTCTATCTCGTGAGTCTTTGTCACGTCGCCCGTAACTGCCCATGACTGCGGGCTTGCGGTGACGGAGGTGTCGGGCGAATAGCCGCTCTCATTCTTATAGCTGTTGGTGACGCCCTTGCTCTTGAGGTTATGGATGCCGCTCTGTGAAACTCTTTTGATCTCGATATTTTCGTTATCGAATTGGAATACGGTCATTGTGAGAGTATCATCCGCACCGTTGTGGTTATCGTAGTAGCCGACAAAGCCGGCGTTCATATAGGTAAACGCAAGAGTTTCCGTCCTGAATACGGTTCTGCTGTTTTGTGCAATGTTGATGCTGTCACCCTTGGTCAGGTAGACCGAAGCGCCTCCGAGATAATCATCCCAGCCGTTTGAATGGTCGTGACCGTAGAGGAAGACGATATTGAGGCCGTTGCCGCCTGCGTCGTTGAGCACGTTGAATATGTAATTTGCGTGCTGCTTGTCGCCGTCGTTCCTTGTCCTCATCGAGTAATGAAGCGGCAGATGGGAGATAACGAAAATCGGGGCCTTGAAGCCGACAGCCAGCTTGTGGTTGAGGTAGTTGCGCAGATTCTCTGCCGTGCGCTTAATGGTGGCTTCGTCGTTGTTATACCACATATAGTCGTCCTCGTTGATAACGAAAACGCCGTATTTGCCGCTCGAAGGGTCATTGTCTCCGCTCTTGGCAAGGCCCGCTGCGCCCGCCTCGTCGTGGTTGCCCTGGCAGAACGCCGAATTATCGTCATTGCAGTCGATAATGCCGGTGACCGCGCTTTTGAGCGAGGCAATGCCTGCCGCCGCCTGATTATAGCCGTAGCTGTAGTCGCCGCAGCAAAGGAATCCGTCCGCCGCAGTGACACCTGCAGCAGCCTTGAGCTGAGCAACGACGCTCTGCACGAAGGTCTTGCCGGCATCATTGCCGCTCGGGTTCTGATAGTCCGAGCACGCAACGACCGTGGTAAGCTCCCCTGCGGCCGAGGCTTTTAGTTTGGCTGCGCCGACAGACCCCAAGAGTGCAAATGTTGACACTATCATCAACAGACTTAGGAGAACTGCGACGAAACGCTGTGAATTTTTCACTGCTTTTTTCATAAGGACTCCCCTCTCATGCAGTTGAATTAGACTTCCTCGTCATAAGACAAAGCCGAAAAAGGCAAATTTTGTTTATGCCGATTAAACAATTTTTCATTTTCATTAATAGCATAATTCATTGGTCATGTCAATGCCTTTTTAGAGGTTTTTAGACAATTTAGCCAAATTGCGTAAAAAATTGCGCGAAATTCGGCAGTGTCATCGTTTCGATTACGAATTTCATTTGAGAATTCTTTAAAAAACTATTCAAAAAAATGTGTAAAAATCCCGCCTCCGTTAGGAAGCGGGTTTGCTGCTTTACGGCATATACGGGTCGTCGACGCATTCATAATCATCGGGCATGATGAACTGCGAGATGAATTTGATGGTGTAGTCAACGCCCCACTGGCCTTTTTTGCCGCTCCAGCGCCGCGAATGCGGCTCGATGGAGAGCGCACCGTTGTAGTCGGCGCAATAGAGCAGAGCCATGGCGGATCTCCAGTCTATCTGGTCGAGACCTGCGGGCGGGTCGTCGAAGTGGTCGTTCGATATATAGAGGGCGCCCTTGATATGGACATGATAGAATCTGCCGCCCCAATCCCTCATCTCCTTGAGGTAGTCGCCGCTGCGACTCAGGCAGTGGGAGATATCGTATTTGATGCCAAGCTCGGGCAGGGCGCCGAGCACGACCGCCCAAGCCTTCTCCTCATAGATGAAGTTCTCCCAGTCGCAGTTGTAGACGGCTATTTTAACGCCTTTATCTCTGCCGAATTCGATAAGCTCGGCAAGATACCTGATCGCCGCCTGACAGTTGTCATAATAGGAGAGAGCCTCAACGCGGTTAACGCCGACGTTAAAAACGGGGCAGCCGACTATGGAAGCGAGGGTAATGAGATTCTTATCGTGAGCCTGAGCCTCGGGGATAATATTGCCGCTCTCGTCAAGGCGGGTCATGCCCCACCTGCCTATCGAGACGACTTTGACATCGTATTTCTCGGAATTCGCCTTTATCTCATCGGCCTTTGCGAGTATCTCGGCGGAGTCGTAGCGGTCGTTGGCGCAGAATTCAATGCCGTGCAGCCCCTTTGACGCCACCGCCTTGAAGTGACCCTCTTCCCAGCCGTTTATGATTGAAAGTGTCATTGCTTTTCCTCCGTTACGGGCAGCGAAGCCGCCCTTTATTATAATGTAATAGTACCCCATATATCGAAATCGCCGTCAACGGTAATTTTCGATATCCGACCTTCTTCAGCTCATCACGCCGGCAATGAGCGAGCCGTCCTCGGTGCAGCCTTTATTTGAGAAGCGCACGGGTTTGCCGCCCTCGACGGGGCTGCCGATACGGATATGCACTTCATCGCCGCTCCGAATTTCAAGCGAAGCGGTGTAAACCTCGGTCTCGCCCGGCATAAGCTCCGAGAGAACGCAGCCCTCAGCCCGCACCTCGCCGTCGGCCGTGCCGATAAACACGGCGGGGTCGGCATATATCGGGGCAACCCCCGTATTTTTGACGGCGACATATACTTTAGTCTCGCCGCACACTCTCTTGACCGCCGCACGGCTGACAAAGAAATCGTAGCCGAGGCTTGCGGAGGCTTCGTTCGCAGCCTTGACCTGCTCGGCGGTAAGCCCCGTATCAAACGCCCGCTGCATCATCAGCCATGAGCAGTGAGTCTGTTTTACGCATTCGTCATAGGGCTGCATACCGTCGTATTCGCCGCCCGTCAGGAACGGCAGCTGGCACTCGGGGCGGAATTCGCCGCCGATGGGCTGAGTTTTCCAGAGCCTCGACTGATGCGCGCTTCGCAGCCTCGGTACGAATTCCCAATCGTGCTCCGGATTTATCGTCTCATAGGCAAAGGAATCGTCATGGTAACCGAGTTTGCCGCTCTCGGTGCCCGGTGTGCCTGGATAGCGGGTGAGCACATGGGTTTTTGTGAAGCTCTCGGCAAAGGCGGCTATCACCCTCGCCTGCTGCTCCTTTGAGGGCGCAGCCTTGGGGCAGGCGGAGAAATGCCACTCGCCCCAATGGCCTATAAGACCCGTAGTTATGTATGCAATGCGGCTGTCGCCGTCACACGCCTTGCCGAATTCATGCACAAAATCAACAAGGAAATCTATCAGTCTGTCATCGGAATAATCGGGGCTTACACCGCCGCCGTAACCGTCATAGGGCAGCTTCTTGACGCCCATATCCCATATGAATTGCGGCACGGCCTTGTCACCGAGCTTGTCCGCGGGGTAGTCGAGGTAAACACGGAACACCGCCTGATTGCCTCTTGAGGATATATCGTCGAGATAAGGCTCAAGCCCCTCGGCGATGCGGTATTCGCCGTCATCGGTCACAAGCGCCGACAGCGGGATATAAAACCACTCCATGCTGTGCTCAACGGCGGAGTCAACGCCGCCCTCGCTGTAAAACGGCATGAATCCCTTCATCGGGTTGCCGTAAGCCCGCTCATATACGAATTCACTCGGCGTGAAGCCCTGCACGCTGCCGAGGAGCATATAAAGGCTCAGCAGCAGAGCGCCTATTCTTGAAAAAAAGCGTATAAATGCTCTCATATTATCCCTCCAACTCGGATTATATCACGCCGCCGACCGAAAGACAAGCCATAACATAAAAAATATCCCCGATGAATTGTGCAAATTATACAACTTTGTATTCCACTGCGGGCTTCTGCGATGCAGTCACGCCGAAATTACGGTTTTTAGCGAAAAGCTATTGCATAATTATACGCAATGTGGTAGTATATATGCAAATAATCTCGATATTATACACTTTGTGAGCCTGTTTATTCTATATTTTGTGACTTGCAGGTGTTCCGTCAAAGGCGGTGTATCCAATATGAAAAAAGTATTTATCGACGGCAGCGCAGGCACAACGGGGCTGCGTATCCGAGACCGTCTGGCTCAGAGAGACGATATAAAGCTCATAGAATTACCCGAGGAGAAGCGAAAGGATACTCAGGCGAGGCGCAAGGCGCTGAACTCTGCGGATGTCTCCTTCCTCTGCCTGCCCGACGCCGCGGCGATAGAAGCGGCTGAGCTGGTGGAGAATGAAAATACGGTGATCCTCGACACTTCGACCGCCCACCGCACTGCACCCGGCTGGGCATACGGCTTCCCCGAGCTGTCGGCGGAGTTTGAGGCAAAAATAATCTCGTCAAAGCGCATAGCCGTGCCCGGCTGCCACGCGAGCGGCTTCATCGCCCTCGTTTATCCGCTGATCGAGGCGGGGCTGCTCGGCAGGGACGCTCTTTTGAGCTACACCTCGCTGACGGGCTACAGCGGCGGCGGCATGATACCCAAAGTCGAATGCTGCATAAACGCGGTCAAATGGGGCGTGCAGAGGGTGTTCATCATCGACGGGCGTATCCCGCACGCAATACTCATCGAAATGCTCACCGACGAGGGCATCGGCACCATGTTCATTAACGAATAACGGAGAAAATTATGAATATAAAAGAACTTGATAAAGAATATGTGGCGGGCACCTACGCAAGATTCCCGCTGACGATAGTTAAGGGCAAGGGCTCGACCGTTTGGGACGACGAGGGCAAGAAATATATCGACCTCTCCACGGGCATAGCGGTCAACTCCTTCGGCATTGCGGACGGCGAATGGATGGCAGCCGTCACAAAGCAGCTCGACTATTTGCAGCATATGTCGAATCTTTATTACACCGAGCCCTGTGCCGAGCTCGCTCAAATGCTCTGCCAAAGGACGGGCATGGATAAGGTGTTTTTCTCAAACTCGGGCGCGGAGGCCAACGAATGCGCCATAAAGGCCGCGAGGAAATACGCCGCCGAGCACCGCGGGGCTGAGTATTATAACATAATAACGCTCAAAAACAGCTTCCACGGCAGGACGGTAACGACCCTCGCCGCAACGGGTCAGGATGTGTTTCATCACGACTTTTTGCCGCTGACAGAGGGCTTCCTCTACGCCGAGGCAAACAGCATTGACGATATCAAGACGCTGACCGAGAGCAATAAATGCGCCGGAGTGATGATAGAGGTCGTCCAGGGCGAGGGCGGAGTTAACCCGCTCGACAAGGATTATGTCAAGGCTCTTGCCGAGCTTTGCGCCGAGAAAGACCTGCTGCTCATCTGCGACGAGGTGCAGACGGGCAACGGCAGGAGCGGCAAGCTCTATGCCTATATGAATTACGGCATTCAGCCCGATATAGTTTCGACCGCCAAGGGGCTTGCGGGCGGCCTGCCGCTGGGCGCAACGCTGCTCGGCGCCAAGGTCAGCGGAGTATTGACCCCCGGCACTCACGGCTCGACCTTCGGTGGCAACCCTGTATGCTGCGCAGGCGCAATAAGCATTCTCGGCAGGATAGACGACGAGCTGCTCAAGGGAGTGCGTGAGCGCTCGGAATTCATCATAAACGAGTTGAGCGGCGCACCCGGCGTTGAATCGGTCACGGGTCTCGGGCTGATGCTCGGGGTCAAGACCTCAAAGCCCGCTGCCGAGGTCATCAGCGGCTGCATGGCAAAGGGCGTGCTGGTTATAAAGGCAAAGGACAAGGTGCGGCTGCTGCCCGCACTCAATATACCCATGGAGCAATTGAAGCAGGCAACGGCCGTTATTAAAGAGGTCTGCGCCGAGTAAGGAGGAGCAATATGAACCTGTACGGAAAAGATTTTTTAAAACTTTTAGATTTCACTCCCGATGAAATAAATTATCTTATCGACCTCGCCGCCGCCCTCAAGGCAAAGAAAAAGGCGGGGATCCCTCACAAACTCTGCGAGGGCAAAAACGTGGCTCTGATTTTTGAAAAGACGAGCACCCGCACCAGATGCAGCTTCGAGGTCGCCTCAAGGGATCTCGGCATGGGCTGCACCTATCTCGACCCCTCAGGCTCGCAGATAGGCAAAAAGGAGAGCATCGCCGACACGGCAAGGGTGCTTTCGAGCATGTTTGACGGCATTGAATACCGCGGCTTCGGTCAGGTGATAGTCGAGGAGCTGGCGGAATTCGCCTCCGTGCCTGTTTGGAACGGGCTGACAAATGAATTCCACCCCACTCAGATACTCGCCGATTTTCTCACTATCAAGGAGCATTTCGGCACTCTGAAGGGCATTAAATTCGTATATATTGGCGACTCCCGCTTCAACATGGGCAACTCGCTCATGGTCGGCTGCGCCAAGATGGGCATGAGCTTCACCGCCTGCGCCCCCGAGGAATACTTCCCCGACAAAGCGCTCATCGCCGAATGCGAGGCCATAGCCGCCGAGACGGGCGCAACGCTCAGCTTCTGCACCTCGCCCGAGGAAGCCGTAAAGGACACCGACGTTATCTACACGGATATATGGGTCTCGATGGGCGAACCTGTCGAGGTCTGGACGGAGAGGATAGAGGCGCTCTCGCCCTATCAGGTCAATTCGGCTCTGATGGCAAAGGCTGCGCCGGGCGCAATATTCATGCACTGTCTGCCCTCGTATCACGACCTCAAGACGGCTATCGGCAAGGAGATAGGCGAGAAATTCGGCATGACCGAGATGGAGGTGACCGACGAGGTCTTTGAGGGGCCGCAGTCGGTGGTATTCAAGGAAGCGGAGAACCGTATGCACACGATAAAGGCAGTCATGGCGGCAACGCTGTGCAGCGATATAGACGATCGGCTTGGGAGCGGAATATAATGAAGTCATTTAACAGGAAGCTCGTCCTCGAGGACGGCAGCGAATACTGCGGCTACGGCTTCGGCAGCCCGTGTCAACGGGTCTGCGAGCTGGTGTTCAACACCTCGATGGTCGGCTATCAGGAGATAGTCTCCGACCCGTCATATACCGATCAGGCGGTCGTGATGACCTTCCCGCTCATCGGCAACTACGGCATAACGGACGACGATTTCGAGTGCAAAAATCCGAGTGTCGGCGCGCTGATAGTCTATGACTACAACGACAGGCCGTCAAATTTCCGCTACACCAAGACTCTCTCCGAGCTGCTTGAGGAGAACGGAATCCCCGGCATTTACGGCGTTGACACCCGCCGCCTGACCCGTAGCATAAGAGATTTCGGCTCACGCCGCTGCATCATCACCGATATCTCGACCCCCGTCGGGGAGGCGCTTGAGATAATCAAAAATACACCCGTGCCGCACGACGCTGTGGCGAGGGTGAGCTGCAAAAAGCGCTGGTATTCACGCACGGCGAATCCTCAATTCAACGTCGTGGCGCTCGACTGCGGCATCAAGCTCGGCATAGTCCGCAGCCTTAATCGGCTCGGCTGCAACGTGACCGTCGTGCCATACGACACACCCGCAGAGGAGATAGAATTTATGAAGCCCGACGGCGTATTCCTCTCAAACGGCCCGGGCGACCCCGAGGATGTAACACCCGTCATTGAGACGGTCAAAAAGCTCAGGGGCAAATACCCGCTCTTCGGCATATGCCTCGGTCACCAGATGATATCGCTTGCCTACAGCGCAAAGACATACAAGCTGAAATTCGGTCACAGGGGCGGCAACCACCCCGTACTGAATAAACTCACGGGCAAGATAGAGATAACCTCGCAAAATCACAGCTACGCCGTTGACAATGACAGCCTTGAGGGGACGGGGCTGACCGTTACGCACGTCAACCTGCTCGACGGCACGGTGGAGGGGCTGCAATGCGCCGAGGACGGCGTTTTCAGCGTGCAATACCACCCCGAAAGCTCCCCCGGCCCGCAGGACAGCGGCTATTTATTCGACATTTTTGTCAGCAGTATGAAGGAGGCGAAGACCCGTGCCCAAAAGAAATGATATACACAAGGTGCTCGTCATAGGCTCGGGCCCTATCGTCATAGGTCAGGCTGCCGAATTTGACTATGCGGGCACGCAGGCGTGCCTTGCGCTCAAAGAGGAGGGCTACGAGGTCATCCTTGCAAACTCCAACCCCGCCACGATAATGACCGACACCTCGGTCGCGGATAAGGTATATATGGAGCCGCTCACGCTCGAATACCTCGCCCGCATCTGCCGCTATGAGCGCCCGGACGCAATAATCCCCGGCATCGGCGGCCAGACGGGGCTGAATCTCGCAATGCAGCTCGCAAAGAAGGGCGTGCTCAAAGAATGCGGCATTGAAATGCTCGGCACAAGCGCCGAGAGCATTGAGAGAGCGGAGGACAGGGAGCTTTTTAAGGAGCTTTGCCAGCAGATAGGCGAGCCTGTAGTGCCCTCGCAGATAACCTACAGCGCCGAAGAGGCGCTTGAAGCGGCGGAAAAGATAGGCTACCCCGTTATCCTTCGCCCCGCCTTCACCCTCGGCGGCACGGGCGGCGGCTTTGCCGACGACGCAGACGAGCTGCGGGAGAAGATGAAGAACGCTCTCGCCCTCTCCCCCGTCCGTCAGGTGCTCATTGAGAAGAGCATCAAGGGCTACAAGGAAATAGAATACGAGGTCATCCGTGACGCCAACGACACGGCGATAACCGTCTGTAATATGGAGAATCTCGACCCCGTCGGCATCCATACGGGTGACTCCGTGGTCGTTGCCCCGAGCCAGACCCTGACCAATAAGGAATATCAGATGCTGCGTGACAGCGCGCTCAGGATAATCCGCGCGCTCAAGGTGGAGGGCGGCTGCAACGTTCAGTTTGCGCTCGACCCGTATTCATTCAGCTACTATGTGATAGAAGTCAACCCCAGGGTCTCCCGCTCCTCGGCTCTCGCCTCAAAGGCAAGCGGCTACCCGATAGCCCGAGTCTCGGCTAAAATCGCGATAGGTATGCAGCTTCACGAGATAAAGCTCGCCAACACCCCCGCCTGCTTCGAGCCGACCCTCGACTATGTGGTGACAAAGATGCCGCGCTTCCCCTTTGACAAATTCCCGACGGCGCTCAATACCCTCTCCACCCAGATGAAGGCGACGGGCGAGGTCATGAGCGTGGGGCGCAGCTTTGAGGAGAGCTTCCTCAAGGCGATACGCTCCCTCGAGGACGGCAGAAATCATATCCACCTTGAGAAATTCGACTCGGCTCACATGACCGTCGAGCAGCTGCTCGATTATATCAAGGAGGGCACCGACGACAGGCTCTACGCCATATCCCAGCTGATGTGGATGGGCGTTGACGCCTCGCTGATCTGCGACATAACGCAGATAGATATGTTCTTCGTTGATAAAATAAAGAAGATAGTCGACCTTGAGAAGGAGCTTGAGGCCTCCCCCGGCTCGGTCGAGCTGCTGCGTGAGGCAAAGCGCTCCGGCTTCTCCGACTCATATGTGGCGGAGCTGTGGGGCGACACGACGGATAATATCTATAAACTCCGCTGTGAGGAGAATATCTTCCCCGTCTACAAGATGATAGACACGTGCGCGAGCGAATTCGACAGCTACGTGCCCTATTTCTACTCCACCTACGCCGAGGAGAACGAATCAATCGTCTCCGACAAGCCGAAGATAATCGTGCTCGGCTCGGGGCCGATACGCATCGGCCAGGGCGTTGAATTCGATTACTCCACCGTCCACGCCGTGCGCACGATAAAGCAGCTCGGCTATGAAGCGATAGTCATCAACAACAATCCCGAGACCGTCTCGACCGATTACACCGCCGCCGACAAGCTCTATTTTGAGCCGCTCACGCCCGAGGACGTGATGAACGTGGTGCATCTCGAGAAGCCGCTCGGAGTTATAGCGACCCTCGGCGGTCAGACCGCCGTCAACCTCGCTCAGCCGCTCGACGACAGAGGGGTACGCATAATCGGCACAGGCTGCGAAGCCATTGACAAGGCGGAGGATCGTGACCTTTTCAACGAGGTCATTCATTCGCTCGGAATCCCGAACCCCGTAGGCGAGGCCGTAACGGATATCGAGAGCGGAGTCGCCGCCGCGGAGCGGATAGGCTACCCCGTGCTTGTGCGCCCGAGCTTCGTGCTCGGCGGCAGGGCGATGGAGATAGTCGCCAACGAAGAAATGCTACGTAAATACCTCAAGAACGCTGTCGAGGTGGATGAGGATAAACCCGTGCTCATTGATAAATATCTCATGGGCAAGGAGGTCGAGGTGGACGCGGTCTGCGACGGCAAAGAGGTCTTTGTGCCGGGCATAATGGAGCTTGTCGAGCGCACGGGAGTTCACTCCGGCGACAGCACGAGCGTCTATCCACCGTTCTCTATCTCGCAAAAGGTACGTGACACCATCGCCGATTACACCACCCGCCTCGGGCTCGGCATCGGCATTGTTGGGCTTTTCAACATTCAGTTTATCGTTGATAAGAACGACGACGTTTTTGTTATAGAGGTGAACCCCAGAGCCTCAAGAAGCGTGCCCTTCCTCTCAAAATCGACGGGTTGCGGTCTTGTCGGCATTGCGACGAAGGCTATGCTCGGGGTCAGCCTCAGGGAGCAGGGCATCACCGAGATGCGCCTGCCCGACCGCAAGCGCTGGTATGTAAAAGCCCCCGCATTCTCATTCGCCAAGCTCACAGGCATGGACGCCTACCTCTCGCCCGAGATGAAATCAACAGGCGAAGCGATTGGCTACGACAAGCGGCTCAACAGGGCGCTCTACAAAGCGTTGCAGGCCGCGGGCATACCGATGCTCAATTACGGCACGGTGCTAGTGACCGTCGCGGACGAGGATAAGGAGGAGACTCTGCCCCTCGTTAAGCGATTCCGCGACATAGGCTTCAATATTGAGGCCACCACCTGCACGGCAGATTTTCTCCGGTCGCACGGGATAAGGGTCAAGAAGCTCGCCAATATCCACGAGGGCAGCGAAGAGACCCTCGACTCCATCCGCTCGGGTCACGTCAGCTATATCATCAACACCAGAGCCATCCTCTCGGGGATACACTATGAGAGCGGCGAGAAGCTAAGACGCTGTGCCGTTGACAACGGCGTGACGACCTTCACCTCGCTCGACACGGTGCGGATAGTCCTCGACGTGCTCGAGGAGCTGATAAACAAGGTCTCCACGATCGACGAAGATCAATAGCGAATGCACGAAGAACTCACACCGCTGCATATATAGACAATGGGGTCATATGCAGTTTGCCGCTCCGTGCTCAAAAAATTTGAAAAAACTATTTACATTTCACACACGTTAGTGTATAATTATGGGCAGGAACAACGGCGTTTCTTCAGAAATACCGCTGTTCCTTTTTTTACAGCAAATTATTTTATGAGGTGATTGTCATGGAAAATCTCGGTTATTATAACGGCAAATACGATCTGATAGAGAATATGTCCGTTCCCATGCTCGACAGGGTGTGTTGGTTCGGCGACGGCGTTTATGACGCCACCTACGCCCACAACCACAAGATATTTGACCTCAAGGCTCACCTTGACCGCTTCTATAACAGCGCAAAGCTGCTGAAGGTCAATATCCCCATTGGGCGCAAGGAGCTGGAGGCTCTGCTCGCCGAGCTGGTGCTCAAGGTCGACGACGGCGACCAATTCGTCTATATGCAGGTGACGAGAGGCAGCGGCCTGCGTAATCATATATTCACCGAGGATATGCAGGGCAATCTCTGGATAACACTGACCCCCTGCCCCGTTGCCGACACCTACAAGCCCATCGACGTCATAACCTATGAGGATAAGAGATTCCACTACTGCAACTGCAAGACGCTGAACCTCATCCCCTCCTGCCTCGCCGCCTCCGCCGCCGCAGAGGCCGGCTGCTCCGAGGCTATATTCCACAGGGGCGACATCGTCACCGAATGCGCCCATTCAAACGTCTCGATCTTTAAGAACGGCAATGTCATATCTCACCCGCTTGACGATACCGTGCTGCCCGGCACAGCGAGGATAAGACTGCTCGCCTTCGCAGAGAAGCTCGGCTACGGGGTCGACGAGCGTGAATACACCCTTGACGAGCTGATGAACGCCGACGAGGTCATAGTCCACTCGACAGGCTCGTTCTGCATCCCCGTCAAGACCGTGGACGGCAAGCCCGTCGGCGGCAAGGCTCCCGAGATGCTCAAAAAGATACAGGACGCGCTGGTTGCGGATTTTGAAGCTCAGTGCAAAGCTGACTGAGGCGGTGACACGGCATGACGAAAGAGGAATTAACGCTCCTTAATATCGGCGACGACCTCGACACGCTGATGAATCTTGACCCCAGGGGCTACGGCGTTTGCCGCATCCTCTATGACGGGGCAAGGCGCTTCACGGGGGAGCCGCTCTCCGTTCACGGAGCTAAGGGACTTATCAAAAACATAAAGAATGGCGAGAAGGTTTTCATACTGACCGGCTTCGTGCTCCTCCCGTGGAACGAGGCGGAGACGGACGGCATAATCTCCTCGACCGTTTTGGCAAGATTTCTGATGAGAGCCTTCGACGCAAAGCCGGTGATGATAGTGCCCTCGCAGTGCAAAAAAGCGATAAGGGCGATGAGCAATGTACTTTCGTTCAAGACGACCGACGACCTCGACAATATCGGTGAAAACACCGTCTGCGTCGTTGAATTCACTAAGGATTTTGACGAGGCGGAGGTTCAGGCGAGGGATATCCTCTCCCACGGCAAGCCCTGCGCCGTCATAACGAACGAAGCCCCCGGCAGGAATAAAAACGGCTGCTATCACAACGCCGTCGGGGTCAACACCACCGCCGTCGAGCCGAAATACGACGCGCTTTTCAGGCTCTGTCAAAGCATGGGGATATATAACCTCTCGATAGGCGACCTCGGCAACGAGATAGGCATGGCGGCGATAGAGCAGCACATAAGGGAATACATACCCTACGCCGGCAAAAACGGCTGCAAGGCGGGCACGGGCTACGGCATCCTCGCCGACACAGCCGCCGACAATATCATCACGGCGACCTGCTCCGACTGGGGCTGCAACGCCCTGATGGCGGCGACCGCATTCATGCTCGGCAAGCCCGAGCTTTTCCACTCCAAGGAGGATCAGGCCACAGCAATGGACGCCGCAGCGGGCGCGGGTATGCTCGATATGTACGGCGAGCCGAGACCCTATATCGACGGAATCGGCAAGAATATCAACCTGCCGCTCGTCTCAATGATGAAAGCGCTTATCGAATACCCGCCGACCGTCGAGGATAAGACCGAGGCGTGGTTTGAGAATACGCTGAGAAAGGGATTTTTCACAAAATGAAGTACTTATTTCTGCAAAGCGGAGACATGGCGCTGACAGTCCGATTTGAAAATGAAATAAGAGAAGATATCAACCGCTGCGTGACCTCGCTTGCCGGGCTTATCGGCGGCGCCGAAATAAACGGCGTTATCGAGGTCATCCCGACCTTTAATTCACTCACGGTGCTGTATGACTGCACCGTTATCCGCTCGTCAAGGCTCAAAAAGCGGCTCGCCCGCCTGATAGATCGGATCGACCCGAATTCCGAGGGTGCTTCACGAGTGTTTTATATTCCCGTCTGCTACGAGGAGCGTTTCTCGCCCGACATGGCGAATGTCTGCGCCCACACGGGGCTGACGAGGGACGAGGTTATAGCCCTTCACACGGCAAAGCCGTATCTTATCTATATGCTCGGCTTCCTGCCCGGCTTCGCCTATCTCGGCGGCATGGATGAGCGCCTTGCAACGCCGAGGCTCGACACCCCGAGGCTTGAGATCTTCGCGGGCGCAGTCGGCATCGGCGGCAGCCAGACGGGTATTTACCCCATCGCTTCGCCCGGTGGCTGGCAGCTAATCGGCAAAACCCCTGTCAAGGTCTATGACCCCTCGAGAAGCGTGCCGATCCTCTATAAAGCGGGCGACAGGATAAAATTCTACAGCATCGACGGCGGCGAATTCGACCGCATTGAGCGTGAAGTTGCCGCAGACACATATAAAGTCACCGCAGAGGAGGCGAAGCCATGCTCTCGATAATAAACGGCGGGATGCTCTCCACCGTACAGGATCTCGGCAGGTTCGGCGTGATGAAGGACGGCTTCACCCAGAGCGGCGCAATGGATCAATACTCCATGAAGCTCGCAAACGCCCTTTGCGGCAACGGGCCGAATTCGCCCGTCATCGAAATGACGGCGCTCGGGATAACCGCGCGTTTCACCGACGAGCATATATTCTGCCTTTGCGGCGGAGATTTCGGTGCGACGCTCAACGGCAAGCCGATCGAGCGCAGCAGATCATACAAAGCCTCTGCGGGCGATATACTGACCGTGGGGGGCGCAAGGAGCGGTATGCGCTGCTGCCTTGCGATTGCAGGCGGCTTCGCCGTGCCCGAGGTCATGGGCAGCGCCTCGACCAACCTGAAGCTCGGCATAGGCGGCTATGCGGGCAGGAATCTGAGAGCGGGCGATATACTGCCCGTCGGCGTGCCCTCAAGCCATGCAAAGGCGGGTAAATCCGCACCTGTAAGGGAATTCGGCGGCGGTTGCGTGAGGCTCAGAGTTATAATGGGGCCACAGGACGATATGTTCACCGAGACGGACAAAGCGCTCTTCCTGCGCCAGCATTACACCGCCACGGCAGGGCTTGACCGCATGGGTCTGCGCCTTAGCGGCATTGCCTTAAAGGGCAAGAACGGCACGGATATCATCTCCGACGGCATTGTTTTCGGCTCGGTGCAGATAACACGGTCGGGGATGCCGATAATCCTTGCCGCCGACCATCAGACAACTGGCGGCTATGCAAAAATCGCGACGGTCATCAGCGTTGACCTGCCGCTGCTCGCCCAGGTGAAGCCGTTTGACACCTTATGCTTCTCGTCGGTCAGCGTAAGGCAGGCGGAGCGGCTCGCCGCCAAGGAGAAAAAATTCTTTGATAAACTTTTCAGATAATTCGGGAGGTATACGGTTATGGAGCTTTCAACCATGAGTCCGAAAGAGGTTAGGGCGCTGATAAGGGACGGGGTTATAACTCACCAGACCTCGGGTATGTGCGGCGGCTACGCTCAGGCGAATCTCTGCATCCTGCCCAAGGACTACGCCTTTGATTTCCTGCTCTTTTGCATGAGAAATCCCAAGCCCTGCCCCGTCCTCGAGGTCGGTGACATCGGCTCAAGGGTGATCCGAACTATGGCCGACGGCGGCGACATCTGCCGCGATATTCCCAGATACCGTATATGGCGAAACGGCGTGCTCGAGCGCGAGGTGACCGATATCTCCGCATTCTGGCAGGAGGATTTCGTCTATTTCCTAATCGGCTGCTCCTTCAGCTTCGAGAGCGAGCTGCTTGAAGCGGATATCCCCGTTCGCCACATTGAACAGGGCAGGAACGTGCCTATGTTCAACACCAATATCGCACTCAGCCCGGCGGGCAAATTTCACGGCAACATGGTCGTCTCCATGCGCCCGATCCCCGACGAGCTGGTGGTCAAGGCGGTCAACGTGACAGCGGCAATGCCGAGAGTCCACGGCGCGCCGATACATATAGGCTCGCCCGAGGCGATAGGCATCAAGGACATTATGAAACCCGATTACGGCGACAGCGTGACGATAAACGAGGGTGAAACGCCTGTATTTTGGGCGTGCGGAGTTACCCCGCAGAACGCCGTCATGCAATCGAAGCCGCCCATCGCCATAACCCACTCCCCCGGGCATATGTTTATAACCGACGTCAAGAATTCGGCGCTGAAATATTGAGGTGACAGCAATGTATAAGATAGACTTAAATTCCGATCTCGGCGAGGGCGCCGCTTTCGACGCTCAGATAATCCCGCTCATAACGGGCGCAAATATCGCCTGCGGCTTCCACGCCGGCGGCAGCGAGATCATGGATAAGACGATTGATCTTTGCAGGGCCTCGGGCGTTGCGTTCGGCGCTCACCCGGGCTACCCCGACAGAGAGAATTTCGGCAGGACAAAGATGACCGTCACGCCGAAGCAGGTATATGATTTCACGCTTTATCAGCTCGGCGCCCTCGGGGCTTTTGCCGTCGCAAAGGGCGTTAAAATGCAGCACGTCAAGCCCCACGGCGCAATGTATAACGCCGCCGCCAAGGATCCCGCCCTCGCCGCGGCAATTGCGGACGCAATAAAAGACTTCGACCCGTCGCTTATCTTGCTCGCGCTTGCAAATTCCGAGATGATTAAGGCTGCGAAAAGCCGAGGGCTGCGGTACGCCAGCGAGATATTCGCCGACAGAGCCTATGAGGCGGACGGCTCCCTCAGGGCACGCACTCTCGATGGCTCGATGATAACCGACGAATCCCTTGCGATAAGCAGGGTCATCAGAATGATCAAAGAGGGCAAGGTGACCGCATACAGCGGCGAAGATATAGACATTGAGGCTCACTCCGTCTGCGTTCACGGTGACGGCAAGAAGGCGCTCGACTTTGTCAGGGCGCTGAACAAGGCATTCGCCGAGAACGGCATCAGGACGGTCAGCCTTGCAGAGGCGATATTATGACAAGGCACAGAACTTATGCGGCGATAGACCTCGACGCAATCGAATACAACTATAAAAACGTTAGAGCCAAGCTGCCCGATGGCGTTAAGCTGCTCGCCGTTATTAAGGCGGACGCCTACGGCCATGGAGCGGTTGAGATAGGCCGCTTTCTCAGCGGCAAATGCGATTTTTTCGGCGTTGCGTGCATCGAAGAGGCTCTTGAGCTTAAAAAAGCGGGAATTGAAACTCCTATAATAGTACTCGGCAGAGTTTTCCCATGGGATCACGCCGCCGCGGTCAAATACGACATACGCATTCCGATATTCTCGCTTGAGGACGCTCTCTCGCTCTCGAGCGAGGCGGTAAAGCAGGGCAAAACAGCGCCCTTCCACTTCGCTCTCGACACAGGAATGAGCCGCATCGGCCTACGCGTGACCGAGGAGAGCGCCGATCTCTGCGCCCGCATATCGGCGCTGTCGGGGCTCTTTGCCGAGGGGATATTCTCACACTTTGCGACCGCCGACGAAAGCGACCTGACCAAGGCCGTTGCCCAGCGTGATGAATTCGTCAGATTCATGCGTATGCTCGCCGAGCGAGGAGTCAATATACCGATAAAGCACCTGAATAACAGCGCCGGGATAATCAATTTCGACCGCTATTTCGATATGTGCCGCATGGGCATATTGACCTACGGGATGTATCCGTCGGCTGAGGTGCGCCGCGACATAATCGACGTGAAGCCCGCTTTGAGCTGGCACGCCCGCATATCGCATATCAAAACTCTTGAAGCGGGCAGGGAGATCTCATACGGCGGCACTTTCACTACCGTGAAGCCCACCGTCGTCGCCACCGTCCCCGTCGGCTATGCGGACGGCTACCCCCGCTGCCTGTCGAATATCGGCAGGGTCATTATCGGCGGGCAATACGCCCCTATCCTCGGCAGAGTCTGTATGGATCAATTCATGGTCGATGTCAGCGGCATTGATTGCTCCGTCGGCGACGATGTCGTGCTCGTCGGCACTCAGGGCGATAAAACGCTCACCATGGAGGAGGTCAGCGAGGCGGCGCATTCATTCAATTATGAGCTGCCCTGCCGTATCAGCCGCCGTGTGCCGAGAGTCTACTTCTCGGGCGGCAAACCGATTGAAACCAAAATATATATATAATGTAATATATACCGAAAGCTCTCCCGCCGCCAAGCGAGAGAGCTTTTTTGTTTCCGCTGCTGAATTTTTACATGAGGTATGTTATACTGACATATGAAAGCACATAATGTCAAGAACTACCGTCGCCGTGGTGCTATAATCGTATCAGACGGAAAGAAAAGGAGAGATCTCATGGACTGGATGACAGGCCTTCAACGAGCGATAGACTATGTTGAAGCGCACCTCACCGATGATATCGACTACGCCGCCGCGGCCAAGGAGGCAGTCTCATCATCGTTTCATTTTCAACGGGTATTCAGTATAATCTGCGGTTACACACTCGGCGACTATATCCGGATGCGCCGTCTTTCTCTCGCCGCCGACGAGCTGATGCGCACCAACGAAAAAGTGATCGAAATTGCGCTCAAATACGGCTATGACACGCCCGAGAGCTTCAGCCGAGCGTTTACCCGTTTCCACTGTGTGACGCCGACACAGGCCCGCTCAGGCAGCGCTGTGAGGTCATTCTCCCGTCTGTCCGTTAAACTGATATTAGACGGAGGTAATCTTATGAACTACAGAATTGAAAAATGCGACGCATTCAAGATGATATGCAAAAAGAAGCAGGTCAACAAGCCGCAGGGCGACACTGCAACGGCCGATATCTCGGCATTTTGGCAGGAGCTCAGCACCGACGGCAGCACGGAGAAAATCAGCAAGTATGCGAGTTTTGAAAAACTGCATGGCGTTCTCGGCATCTGCTTCAGTAACGAGATGGCGAATTCAGGCTTCCCCTACGGCATAGGTGCGGAGTATAACGGCGCTTCTGTAACGGACGAGGGCTTCGATATCGTCGAGATTCCGGCGCACACTTACGCAGTATTTGAATGCAAGGGCAAGATGCCCGAAGCATTCAAGGAGACCTATAAGAAGATCTGCACCGAGTTCTTCCCGCAGAGCAGCTCATATAAATACGGCAACGGCATTGAGCTGGAGATCTATCCCTCAGCGGATGTGACCGACCCGAACTACAGCTGCGAGATATGGATCGCCGTTGAAGAAATCAAATAACACCACAGCCCCTCAGAGAGAATTCTCCGAGGGGCTGCGTTTTGCACCGGGTATAACAAAAGCCGTCTCAAAAGAGACGGCTTAAATCTGTGCATTTGCTTGCACCCTAAAAACTGAACAAAGGAGTGATAA
>UMBR01055492.1_pt1 | contig 23651 bp, 20 predicted proteins | sample 1964011 | NCBI WGS metagenome assembly UMBR01 (sample SAMEA4835946, study PRJEB28245) | human gut metagenome | biome: gut microbiome; material: fecal sample | place: Denmark | collected 2008
CCAACTGTTAAATCAATTCGTTTTGCTCATCTCTCAACGTTTCTTTATCATGTCACAATTTTCCATATTTTTCTTTACATTTTCCGTAATATATATGCTTATCCTAATCTTTACTCATAGTTACCTATCCATGTCCTATATTTCACCATAATATTCCTTCAATTTTCTTTTTGGATTTAACATCTCATATGCTTCTAAACATTCTTTTTTCCCAAAAATTTTTCTTTCATATGCAATTTCAATGTACTCTTTCGTATATCTTTCTGTTGCGCTCATAAGTGTAAATTTAACACTGGAGGATTTATAAATCAAATAGATTGCCCTAATTGAAACAGCAGACAACAAAATAGATATTAGAACATGAACAACAAAAAAAGCTACACTTATATATCCTTTTATCAAATTACTTCTTATTTCGCCAAAACTCAGGACACTAAAAAAAATGTAAATAAAAAACGAACAAATGCTTAGTATAATATACTCTGCATTAAAATATTTCATTTTAGAGCTATTTTTCCCCCGGTCAACATTTACATTGCTTAACAAATTGTTTGCACTTTCCCAGTTCAGTTGTTTTGTATGTCTTTTTGATGAATATTCATAAAAGACCCTTATATATGTTGATATTGAAGCAATTTGAACTAAATTTTCACCGCTCTTAACTGCCAGAGGTATAAAAAAATATATTGGAATTATAAATATAATTGCAGCAAAAAATTTCATATTCGTTTTAAAAATTAAATCTCCCTCATAAATTTCATCAGAAAACATTGATATCCAAAGCGTAAATCCTGCTACCCAAGCTGAAATAATTGTAACAATTGCGGATGAAGCTTGTGAATTTATATTATTTATACGTTGAATCAATTCTTCTCGTAATGACATATACTCATTTGCTGATGGTTGATATTTTAATTTGTTTTTCATTGTAAATTCCTCCCAAAGTTATTTTGAATATTTGCTATCCAATTCTTGTAAGTTTTATTACACATCTTTTTTCTGAATTATTCCCCCTTTAGTCTTAATAATTCTTACACGTTTGCCTCATTTTCTCTAAACTCATCAACCTCCAACATTCAAATAATTGTAATTTATTTCAAAAAATCCTTGACGTCTACAATTTAATCATATATACTATACGAGATGCCTTGGATAGTCATTTATTTAGGCACACAACAAAGTGGCTGATTATGAATAAATCAGGCTTTTATTTAAGTATTGGTATGTCGGACAAGAGATGTCGCATATCTGTGTTGAAGATGAAAAAGAGATGTTACATTTTGACCGGTGTGCATCTCTTTTTTCGTGCGCCTTATGTTAACATTAAATTCAAATGATTGCAAGTACCTTTTCAAATACAAAAACATTTTTTTGAAAACAATTTTATTTCTATTATTTTATTAATACCCAGAGAGTTTTTCATAATATATTTATCGTTATATTCGCATTTATTAACATATTAATAAATATATTATTTTGAATAACCAAAGGAGGACAGACTTAATGAATAAAAAAAATCCTTCACCTTACCCTACATACGTCAGTGAAAATATCTTATATTACATGAAAGAAAGAAAAATGGGACAACAACAGCTTGTTCAAAAATGCAAAGAATTAGGTTACCAAATCAGTCAGCCAACCATTTCAAATGCAATCCATGGTCAGGCAAATACTACTATTTCCACACTTTCTATTATATGTGCCGGATTAGGCATTAATCTTTCTGACTTATTTGTTATGCCATCTGATAATTCTATTGATTTTATTTCTGAAAATGACGTTGGTAATAATCTTTTAATAACCAATCCAAAGGATCCTGCTTTTTCTGGGTTCCTTAATGATTATTTTGTATATTTTTATCAAACAAGTGGCGATATGCCTAACATTGTTAATGGTACACTTTCTTTTTCTCCCTCTGCTGACGGCAACTATTGTTGTGCATCCTTAAAAATACCTATAAACTCAGATACCTCAGAAAATATCTCTTACAAGAAGTATGATGGTCAGCTTATCATTTCCAAACCAATGCGTACTGCATATTGCCAGCTATATAGCAAAACCTTAGGTGAATATTATCAAATTTATTTTCGTCATTGGTACATATTAAATAATTCCTTAAAATGTACTATGGCTTGTGCTTTGACAACTTGTTCAGGTTCTAATCGTCGCCCAACCCTGCACAGAATCTGTTTATCAAAAGCTGCTATTGATGATTCACATATGAAAATACTAAAAAGTCAGCTTTTGTTAAATGATGGCAATATAATACTATCTCATTCAAACTACCACAATTTTTTACAATCTGAATCTACACCGGAAAAATATAAAACTCTTTTAAAACAGAATACCTATTTTGAACGTTGTATCGCATTTAAGGAAAGCACTTTGCTTAATTCTAATCTCTCCATCGAGGAAAAATTAGATTTAATTTCATCACTTCGTGTTTTATCAACAGCTCAAAAATATAATAAAGTAAGCAAACGAACAGAAGATATTCTTTTCTCACTTTATGATCTTAATTATATAGACCAATAAATATATTATTGTTTATTACACAAAACAACTAATTGGGAGAACATTCATTATGAAAATACTACTTTACCGCTATGGAAGCATTTGCGAGCCAGATATTATTGACGGATTACAGGAACTTGGGCACACTGTAACCGAATTAACTGAAGAAATTTCTAATAAAAATTTTTCTGCTGGACAATGTACACAATATGTTGGACAATACTTGCTAAATCATCCGCAAGACTGCGTTTTTACCATTAATTTTTATCCTGCAATTTCTGAAGTCTGCAATATTTTTAAGATACCATATATATGTTGGATTGTTGATTCTCCTATACTGGAACTATTTTCAAAATCTATTCAAAATCCATGTAACCGCATCTTTGTATTTGATCGTATGCAATATCAGGATATTGTCAAATTTAATCCGGAACATATTTTTTATTTTCCATTAGCTGTAAATGTACGGCAAAAGCAACAAGTTCTTTCAAGTGCTGTTCCTAAACTACGATATCAGTTCTCTTCTGATATTTCTTTTGTGGGTTCACTTTATACTGAAAAATGTCCTTTCGATAACCTCACATCACCATCGTATTATCTTTCCGGGTATCTTGAGGGAATAATTGAGTCACAATTACAGATTTATGGATATTATTTCATTGATGAAGTATTAAGTGATAACCTTGTCAAAGAATTTAAAGCACATATGCCGAATTTTTATACTCAACCTGCTGAACATACTTTTTTGACCGATCATATTACAGTTTCACAATTTTATATTGGCAATAAAATTACAGCTGTCGAGCGCATCCGTACCATGCAAAAGCTCTCCGGTTTATTTTCTATGGATCTTTATACCGGAAGTGATACTTCTATGATACCAAATATCCATAACCGCGGTTTTGCGCAAACTTTAACTGAAATGCCTATTATTTTTCACGAAAGTAAAATCAATTTAAACACAACCTCAAAGGCAATTCGCAGCGGTATTCCTCTCCGTCTTTTTGATATATTAGGCTGTGAGGGATTTGTCCTTACCAATTATCAGGCAGAACTTCCTAAACTGTTTGATATTGGAAACGAATTCATTGCCTACAATAATCTTGATGAAATGTGCGAGTTAACTTCTTATTTTCTAGATCATGATAAAGAACGCCGAGAAATTGCACATAATAGTTATGAAAAAATTTTACATCAATATAACTATCCGACTCGGTTAGATCAACTACACCGGTTAGCATTTTCATAATTATCTTTCAACTGGCATTAATACCCCAAAAACAGGATCAAACAGTTATACTTTGCTTAGTCCTGCTTTTATTCTCAATTTAAAAACACAATATTCCTATTCTATCAACTGATATCATTCCTTTTTTCTTCCAATCATGTACTATCTGGAAAATATCATTTCTCCCATGATTTACACATCGTTCGACAATCGCAACCAAAACATATGAAATCTCTTTTGGCACTTCTTTATGTATCATATAATACAAGATATGAATCTGCTTAATAGTAAATATGTCATAAAGATTTATTAAATAATTATCTAAAAAATATTCGTCCGATATCCCATAAAGTGAAAACATCATCCAATTATAAGTAATCACTTTTTCAATCATAATATTATATCTCTCAGAATCATATTTCGTCCATTTAGCGTAAGCAGATATCCATTCTTCATACGTACATGTATTATTTTTATTTAATATCTCATCTACCCATAGTTTTGTCGAAAAATTATCGTCAAACACAAGTTTACTTATTCTCGAAGATATTTTATTTAACAAAACTTTCAAAACCTGATATTGCATTTGAAAATTGTTATTTTTCTGATTTCCAAAAGCCTCTTTCACCGTGGCTATCATATTTTCGTCAAAAAAACTATTCATCTTTGCCCCTATATATTCTGTATCTCTGTTTTTATATTTAGTCAATTTTTCAAGAATATATGTTGCATAAAATATACGCAAATTTAATGGTAATGTTCTGTCTTGTAAAAAATCTAAAATTCTGTCACGAATTTTCATATCTAACAAGACATATCTTTTCTCCTCTGCTGTGTATTCCGGAAATGGTCGATTATCTTCTTCCAAAATAAACGATAAAACTTTCGTATCTTGACATAACAATTCTATTACATGCGGGCAACCTAATGACAAATACGCCTCATCCATTGTTCCAGAAACAGCATTAACTCTCGGAAATTCTTTGCATATTCCGTCAAGGACATCCGGTCCATATTCAATCACAAGACTACACAATTGTCTTTCATTACATAACGGACACATATGTTTTTTATTAAATTTTATAAAATAATTTTCGTGTGTTGTAGATTTTACAAATAAATCTTCTTCGTTATTCAACTCAAGATATTTATTTTTCATTTGTGATGTAAATGGTATTCCCCATCCACCACAACACGTATATACACACTTATCCCCTTGACATGCAAAATCATCATAAAAAATTGGTTTTAAATTATACATCAATATCTACCCGTCTAAGAATTTTCCAATATATAATCTATCACTTCCCTGACAGCTCCACTACCGCCAGAACGTTCTGTCACATAATCCACTGCATCTCTTACCGCCCGAATCGCATTTGGCACACTTGCACTAAAGCCAACTGCTCTTAGAAGTTCCAGATCATTGATGTCGTCACCGACATAAGCCACTTCATCCAGCGAAATATTTCTATTTGCACATATTTTCTTTACCATGGTAAGTTTATCCTTAACACCCATTTCTAAAATGTCAAGTTTAAGCTTCTCTGATCTTCTACAAACCAAGTCAGTATTCTCTCCTGTAATGATTCCACAGATAATGCCTTTCTCCCGCAACAAACGCAATCCAAGTCCATCCTGCGTAGAGAATTTCTTCATCTCATCGCCATACTCCGAATAGTACATTCCTCCATCCGTGAGACATCCATCACAGTCTGTAAGAAACATTTTTATTTCTTTTCTGACTTTGTCTGCTCTTAATCGTCGCTGTAACATTTCCTGAATGATATTCCAGTCTTCCGGTTCATCAATCTCAAAGAATGTATCTTCCCTCATTTCATAGGCCTTAATTCTACCAGAAATTCGGTTTTTTGTCTCCAAAAGGCGTTTTTTTGATGTAATATAGAATGCTCCATTTTCAACACAATATCCATCAAATTCCTGTCTTCTTGGTCGATGAAAACAATCGTAATTAATTTCTTTCGCACTGCCATCTGCAGAAACTGCCCAGTTAAATCTTTTTTGCCGGACTACAGACAATACACTGTCTGTATCCTCTCTGTTATAAAATTCAAAACCACCATTCAAGTCTTCTGATCTCAAGAGTGGAGATGTTGCCTGAATTAAAACAATATGCTCGAACTCATACTTTTCGGCAAACTCCAACATGGCAAACTCTGTAGAAGCAGTATCCGACGCCGATTCTGCACTTCTTCCAATCACTTCAATTTTATCAAAAACCGGATTGCTACTCTCTTGTATTTGAATCTGTCTGACAGCTTCTCTTATCTTATCGCTGTCTGTTGCAACATAAACTTTGTCGATTGCGTCACAACCACAAGCTGCTGCCACTGTCCAATAGACTAACGGTTTTCCACACATTGGTTTTATATTTTTTAAAGGGATGGACTTACTTCCACCCCTGACTGGTATAAATGCTACGTTCATTTTTATCGCTCTCTGTATTTTAATTTTTCTCTCTGTACCGCTTCAATCGGAAGAATTTCCTGGTCTTTATAAGTCAGTGCTTCATGTACTGCATTCAGGTTTCTTACCAGCTTACGAACTCCATCCGGCTCCAATGAAGCTGCATGATCTGTTCCTTTCCATGTACGATCCAGTGTATAATGTCTTTCAATGACTTCTGCACCAAGTGTATATGCTGCAACATCTACCGCAATACCAAGATGATGACCTGAAAATCCTATTTTCTTCACAATGTCGCCATAAGCTTCTTTAATCCTTTTTACTTCTAAAAGGCATACATCAGAAAACGGCACTGGATAACCTGATGTACAGCTAAAGATTACCAAATCCTTATTACGACCATTTTTCTCAAATAATCTTACGAGATTTTCTTCCTCTGTATGCGTTGTCATTCCAAGCGAAACCTGAATCTCACCTTCATAATTATCACAAAGCCACTGCAACATCGCCAGATGGTTATTACATGCGGATGGTATCTTTATAAACTTCGGTTTCAGTGACGCAATCTCCTTTGCAGAGGTCATATCCCATACAGAAGTTGCATATGTAATACCTACTTCTTCGCACCATTCCTTTAACTGTTTATGCTGGTCTAATGAAAATTCCAAAAACTCACGATGTTCCCCATACGTCTTTCCGTAGGAGTTTTCCGGATGTGGATGTGGTGCATTATACTGTTCCGGTGTCAATAATTCCTTATTGCACCGCTTCTGAAATTTAATAGCATCTGCTTTACAAAAAATAGCTGCCGTCTGTATTAATTCTTTTGCTATCTCCATCTGTCCCATATGATTACAACCGGCTTCTGCAATCACATATGGTTTATTATATGTCTCCATATCTTATCCCTCCGTAAAACTATTATGCTATTACCTCATTAATGGCTTTTTCGATTATTTCCAGTTCAGGAATGAGCTGTTCAAACGCATCCGCCTGTGCCTTATCATCTTTCTCTTTTAGTGCATCACTTAAAGCTACTATCTTCTGATTTACGCTTTCTTTTGAAACCCTTTCCTCTTTCTCATTGAGAACTTCCAATGTTCCATTCAATACTTCAACTTCCCAGTTGATTGCATTCACAATCGCTGTCAAAAATTTATCGGTATCTTCCAGACGCTCTCCTCTTAATTCCCGTACAAGAATCGGAATGTTTTTCAAAACTTTCTGATTATACTCTGCGAGTGTCTGTAATGCTTCAATTTGTTCTGTTCTTTTATCCTCCATGATTTTCACCTGACCAAAGGGTCATCCTTTCCCTTGTATTTCTAATAATATATCGGCTTAAACAGCGTATATTTTTAGTTATATCTTACAAGTAATTTTTATACTTCATTTTCCTTAAGCATTTTTTCTTCCCACTTTTTCTGTGCTATAAGAAGTGATTTTACAATTTCCTCATAATAATTCTTTCCTTTTTTCTTTTTTCCAGTATATGCAAACATTGCCTCAACCATTTCATTGCCTATTATTAGTTCAAAGCCATAATTTTCCAGTACATCTTCCAATGTTCCAAGGCTAAAATGTCTCACATGTGCATTTTGTAAATATAATTGAAAATTATAATCATAATGACCCTGTTCTATCATTTTTATGCCCGGTACCTGTATATATAATTTTCCATTTTGATTTAACAAAGATGCTATAACACTCAATTCCTGCTCTAAATCCAGAAAATGTTCCAAAACATGACTAAGTATAATAAGATCATACTTTTGATTTTGTGATACTAATTCTGACGAATGTCCTTGTAATAAATTTAATCCTCTATTTCTGCCATATTCCAAAAATTTATCATCCAGATCAATTCCAGTAACCTGATACCCATGTTCTGCAAAAGCACCTAAAATTCCCCCAGATGCACATCCTATTTCCAGAATGTTCTGAAATTCTACATTCCACATTTCTTTTACAGAATGGTAAATAAGCTCTCCTCTCTTTTTTTGTCGTTCAAAATATTGTTCGTAATCTTCGCCTTTATCAACACCACGATATAAGCGGCCAAATATATTTTGATAGAAATAATCATAACTTTCCTGTATCATTCGAGGATTTGTCATAACTAATCCGCATTTTTTACAAATCACTGTATGCACAGGCAAACCATATCTATCTTCTTCCGACAACACCTCAAAATCCTCTGCTGTTGCTCCACACTCACAATTATATTTTTCGTAAATTATATTTTTGTTTTTTTCCTGTTCCATAAATTCTTTTTTCGCTTTAAGCTGAACTGGATTTAACACCATAGAAAATTTTTTATTATACTCTAACCGTTTTCTCAAATTGTCCCCTCTGGAGACTTCAAGGCTTTCATGATATTTTTTCAAAAATTCTGCATGATGTGTTTTTTCTGGATTTTTATAATATTCATTTTTTCGAATAACTATTTCATCCTCCAATGCAGACACATAATATCCATCTTTTAATTCTCTTCGAGACAAACTGTCTGCCACAAATAATGCATCTAATCCCTCTATTGCACAACTAATATCAAATTGATAAATCAAAAATCCTTTTAATTCTATTCGGAAACGTATATTATCTTTTTGTTGTTTTACAATAACCTCATATTGTTTTACATTTTCATCCAGATACTTTTGAGTATACATTGCAATTTTTTCAAAGTCTTCTTTAGCACAAATAATGTCTATATCTTTTGAAAATGCATATGTATCAGGAAAATCCTCTGTCTGATATGGTGTTTCTGTCTTTGTGAGATAGTACTTATATTGTGATAATCCACTTAAATAACCGCGAAGGGAAAATGCTTCTCTAAAAAGTTTATCTACATACTCGTTTTGTTCAAAATTATCTCCAATATGAATAATTATATCATAAAAATAATTATCTATTTTATCTTTATACTTTCCTCTAATATACGATTTTATATATTCTCCCACTTGTGATAATGTTCCACTAGTTTTGGCTTTCAATCGGAACTGTGGGCTCTCCACATCTAATTTAACAACTCTTACAACCTTGTTGGCAGTCGACTGCATATATTCTATTTTTTTCTGTACTTTCCAACCTTCAATATCATCGATATGATATACGCCTCTCACTAATCTTGAAAAAGTTTCATTCTTATATTCATAATCTTGATAAGATATAATTGGATACATTTTCCCAAGTTCATTTGTAATGTCATCAAAATAATTTTGTGCAGGCGACCAAATAATACATTCAAAAGGAACCTTGCATCTTTTAATTAATTCGTTTGCTTTTTTCCTGATAAGATTGCGTTCATCCTCCGTAAAGCCTGCGTTAACAAACCATTTCTCACTATATTCTACCTGATGTGTTTCATCTTTTATATTAACTGATAATCTAGGAATTCCAAAATATAATGCTAATGCTAATCTATGGCTTCCATCAAGCAATTTTAAATTTTTGTCGCATACAATTTCCGAATCATTGTTATATCCTTTTTCCTCAAACGATGCAATTAATTTTCTGAATTTCTGCTCCGCAATCTCAATATAATCTGCTCCCCCTCTAAGTCCCTGCATTTTCCGATATAATTCAAAACCATAATTATTCTTTCCAAAATAATCTTCAATAGCAAGATATCTCACTACCGTATCCCATCTCTCAAAAAAACCCTTCTGACCGTTATTCTGCTGTAAAAACAATTCACGTACATCATAGTCTTTTTTCTTTGGAATTAAGTTCAATGTTTCCTTTACGATTCCTACCCAATATTCATCTTTCAACTGATTATAATGCAGATCTGATGCCAGAATATATAATAGCATTTTCATAAGAGTAGAATCCTCTCGCTGCATTATTGCTTCATACATATTTACATACATTTTTTCTAATTCATCATAAGAAAACCTATCTTCACTGTCATCTTTACCATATGCTGCCTGTACAAGTTCTAAAAATAATTCTTTATCTAAAATCGACAAATCTGCCTTACCTGATGCAATTGCATTTGCAAGTATTTTAATTGTATCTTTTACTTCCTGACCTTTATTATCTCTTGCTTCCATACCTACTTTGTGTGAAAAAATTAAAACTCCTCACACTTTATCCTTTCTAAATTATCACATGTCACTTTCCACAGTTTCTCCTGTGCCTGCTCTATCTGCTTTCGTATTTCATCTGGTCGTGCTAACAGTTCCTCGCAACAGCGAAGTAGCTTTTGCTCGAACTGTTCATCCTGTACATCCACGCCCCATTCCTCATGACCGATATCCTCCAAAAACCATTTTAATTTATCATGGGATATAATGCTTACGGTCGGTGTCAGACAGCCAAACGGTATCATCTGGGCATGTCCACGCATTGCTAGAACCAGATTCGGGCTTGAAAAACATTCCATATATTCTTCTTCTGTCATTGCACGATTTAATTGTACCTGTTCATACGGGATATTCTCCCTCTGAAGATATTCACATACTATCTCATCTGTATCACAATGCAAATAACAACGAATCAAATATTTTTCAGACAGTTTTTTTATCACATGTGCAATGTCTGTCATTATTTCATCCTGTCTGTTTCCATAACGCATATCTGCTCTGTCAAATGCGCAGTTTAATGCAATAAATGGTTTGCCTTTCCTATACTTTGGCAATTCATACAGCTTTGATAAAACTGTAGTTGCACATGGCTGATAGACAACTTTTTCTTTCAAATCATCTCTTAGATATTTTTGTATCGCTCTTATAGAACCATGATTACGCAGACCAAAAAATATGCTTTTTTCCACCAATGTATTTATATTCTCTATAAAACAGGGATCAAATTCCTCCTGTCCTCTAAATCTGTTGTAACCGACTCCAAATACATAAATGGGTACTTGTATCTGTTCTAATAATTCTTTCGGGCACTCCCACTGCCAACCCGAAATATGATTTTCGTTGGTATCCCGAAGGAATAGTCCTCCACCACCTATCACAAGTGCTCTTGTGCGATTATACATTTTTATGAACTGCTCATCAACTGGCTCTCTGACATCTATTGTGCACCAATTAATATTCAGATTCACAGTATCAATAAGTTTTTTCGTACTTTTCACGAGGATATAATCACCCACATTTGCTGTTGTATCCGCTGCAATCTGCACAATACTATCTGGCAGGAACGATTGTACCATGCTTTGGTGAAGTTTCATTTTTTCATTTATCTCATCAAGTACAGAAACCGCATTCCCAATCTCCTGATATGCGTGTGCAATCTGCTTTAGCAACGGCATAATATCCTGTATCGTATTTTGTAGTTCATGATTCTGCATATTCCCTGCCAGTTCAGCGGCTCTATTTAGCGCACTCCATGCATATTCAAGGCTATTTAATGACTGTGCATTCTCCATGATAGCAATAAATTCCTCTACTGTTTTTTCCGACCGCATTCTTTTGATTGCTTCTAAAGTATCTTTTATCCTTGTCTGCTCGTAACTTTCCATCTTCTCTCCTGTCATTGATTTTCTAATAAAACCTCGGACTGTTAAGTACTGTTTCCAGACCTTTTACGAATGCCCCTCCCTCATCTGTCAGGTCTTCTAAACGCTGTTTTGCTTTTTGTACCATTTCTGCATAAAATTCCGGTTCTGTCCGGTACCTCTCAATCATTCGATTCATCTGTGTATAATCTTCGACACAAAAATCCTTTCCCGCCGCTACTGCAACATCCCCATAATTCATTGATACTGCTGGTATACCTGCTTCAAATGCTTCTGCTACAGAATATCCTCCTCCTAATCGGAACGGATTCACATATAAATCTAAAACTGGCAGAACACCTGCTACATCATCAATTACTCCAAGGCAAATAGAACTGTTTAAGAGCCACGGATACTTTGCACATATTATTTTATATCGGTCAAACTTTCCAATAAAAACAAGATAACATCCTCTGTCTACTTCTGTTTCTATATTCATTAAAAACTCATCTGTAACATCTGCATCCAAACGCATACCTACCATTACAAGTGTAAATCTATTCTCCGGTATTTTAAGCATATTCTTTGTATATTCAGTTTTTCTTTTTTTAAGTTGAAATGTAAATGGAATCTCTATCACTTGCGGATATAGTAATTTTTTTTCCTGATCACTTACTCTTCGCCCTGTCATTAAAAATTCTGTCTTTGTGTTTTGTATTGCGGAAAAAGTAGATGATATCGTAATCACAGGACATATGCGATTTGCCATATCTGCAACAAAACTCTGTTCGCCTACATATATAATATATTCCGGTCTTTCTTCTGTAATATAGTCCATCAATTTACGAAATCCCTCCACTGAATCTGCTGGAATTTCTGACTGATATAACTCTATTTTCTCTCCAAGATATTCGTATTGCTTTTGACTCGTATATATATCTATCCGATTACGCACTTGTATCTGATACATAGGGATTGCATCCTGCATAGTACAGCTTTCGCCGGCAGATATAATTCTTACATGTTTTCCTAATCCCCTTTGCAGCATATAACACCGCTCTAATGCAGTTCGTGATACCGGATGATTTTCACCTAAAAAATCTGCAACCATAACAAAAACAAGATTATCTTTCCTTTGCTCCCTTGTTATACGTTCTGTTACTATCGTATTTTCCAGATAACTGCGAATAGAACTTTCCATTTCTGCAATTTGATGTGCAATATGTTCTGTTTCTAATTTAGGGCAATGAATAAAAAGCGTTTTTAACTGATGTAAAATAAAAATTTTATTCCATGGAGTAAGTTCTGTCTGACTTTCTACAACTTCCAAAAATAATTCTACATACTGTTCTTTTTGAAATGCTTTCATTAGAAACGATACAAAAAAAATGAAGTATCCATCATACATTGTCTGTTTTGTCAACATCTGAATATATCGTCTTTCTAATTGTTCTCTCTTTTGTTCATCTGTTTCTGTCTCCGCAAAACTATCCGAACAAAACTTTTCGAGTTCCCTGTAATTTTCCACCGACTCGTCAGAGATTAATACTTTATTTATATTTTCCCAGGTTATCATCGTTCTTCCCTTTCATCTATACCCCATAATTTTTCATTGTTCTTTTCGTACTGCAATGTTATGATATACTTATTATTGCACAGGAGATACATTATGAAAATACTTTTTTTAGATTCCCCGTCCTACGGAAAAGAAGATATTTGTGAAGCTTATACCCTGCTTGGATACGAAGTTGTTTTTTTCAATCATCCACTGTTATACGAATATAATAATCACGAATTTAATCTATATTTCGACGAATTAGTTTCAAGAGATTTTTACTTATTTGTTTTCTCTTTTAACTTCTTTCCTGCTATCTCTGCCGGCTGTCAACGCAATGGTCTGAAATATCTCTGCTTTGTATATGACAGTCCACAGGTAGCATTGTATTCCTATACAGTCATTAACCCTTGTAATTATATTTTTTTATTTGATAAAACACTATTTCATTCTTTAAAAAAAGAGGGCATTGAAACCATCTATTATCTCCCCCTCTGTGTAAACGAAAAACGACTTTGCAAACTGCCTGATTTAACAGCTTCCCAGATTTCCCGTTTCTCCAGTGATGTTTCATTCGTTGGCTCTCTCTATACAGAGGAGCATAACCTATACGACCGCATGAAAACAATTAGTGACTTCACGCGTGGATATCTGGAAGGAATTATGAATGCGCAGCGTAAAGTAAATGGCTACTTTTTTATTGAAGATTTATTAACACCAGATATTCTGTCAGATATGAAACAATCTGTTCCATATCTCACCAGACCGGATGGAACAGAATCGGATGCCTATATCTATGCTAACTACTTTATTGCACGAAAGCTGACTTCCCTAGAACGTATTGACTTATTGCAGAATATCTCCAAACAGTATGAAACAAAATTGTTTACCTTTAACCCAACTCTGTTTCTGCCACATTGCCAGAATATGGGAAATGTTGACTATTTAAATGAAATGCCACAGGTATTCCGCCATTCTAAAATCAATCTGAATATTACGTTGCGCTCCATCTACTCTGGTATTCCACTCCGTGCGTTTGATATTATGGGTGCAGGAGGATTTCTCCTAAGTAATTACCAGGAAGATTTTCTAGATTATTTTACTCCAGGAGAAGATTTTGATTACTATGACGGTACCGATGATTTATTAGGAAAAATAGACTACTATCTTTCCCATGAAAAAGAACGCTGTCAGATTGCAAAAAACGCCTGTCATAAAATACTTACCGAGCACACTTACGAAAACCGCATCAACTTCATGCTTAAAACAACAGGCTTCCACTAAATTGCGGAAGCCTGTCTTTATTCTTCCATTGCTTTCATACATTCCAGCAATATCGGTATTTTTTCAATGTATGTTTTTACCATGGCACTTCCATGCTCTGCAATGTCCTTAATATCCTCATATAGATTATCTTTTACCTCATACGCTTGATTTTGAATCTCAAATTCTTCCCTTGATGACAGACAGCTTAGCAAATCTACCACCGCGTCCGTCTCAATCCAGTGATTGAATTCTGTTATCTCTGTATACACATCATGAAACTGCTTTTTCTTATACGCTCTATTTTCATTCAATTCCTGTAACTTTTTGAACAATTTCTGACCATCTTCCAATTTTATTTTCGCCGCTATAATTTGATTCGGAAATGCCAATATCTCAGTCTCGACTCTTTTCTGCTCCTCTGGAGTGAAAAGATCCGGCACACTATCAAGTAAAGATTCAAAATCATAATCTGCTTTTTGCTCCCTGACAATGGCATCTTTTAATGTCATAATCTCAGTTCCGTGAATCAACGCTCCTCCTTCTGTTGCATCAATCACATGCAATGTAGGATCTGCTGCAATCTGATCCTCAAACCATCGCCTGTAATGATTCATATCCATTCTTGTCAGTACCTGCCCACCATAAATATCTTCCACTTTAAAAAAGATACCCTTACTTTGATCAATGGTATCATTATATGCTGCCTTTGCATGACTGCGGTTTCCAGGATATGCCAAATCCTGTCCTACCAAAATAATCGTTTTAAATCCCATTTTTTTCAGTAATAAAAATGCATCTGTTGCCACCGACCCCCCACTACTGGTTGATACTATTCTTTTTTTGTAACGCTCCATGATATTTGCCATGTAATCTCCAGCATTCAGTATATAAAAATGATGCCCTGTATGTATTTTAGACACTCCATTCTTTACATTCATTGACAATACCATGGGAACCTGGCTCACTCCTTCCTGTTCAAACAGGAACAAATCCTTGTCAGGATCTACTGTTATAAACAAATCTGGCACTACTCCTTCGCGCAGTAGTGGACGAATCGCCGTATCCACTGCAATGATAAACATTTTCCCCTCTGCTTTCAGTAAATCTCTAATATTATTATCCAATGACGGACCAGCAGACACAAGTATCGCACTATATGGTTCTTCTTGATTTTTCTTTTTAAAGGTCTGTATCAATTCCCAGATAGAACTCTGATGTATACAATCCATTATATGAGAAAATTCATTCTCTACAAGCTGGCTACTCTGCATATACAGCGTATTCCGCTTTAACACTAATGTCTCAATGGCTTCCATAAATCCTCGTTTGAGTAAAAGATATTCGTATGGATATACACACGCATACCCCGGAAGTGCACAGAAGTCGACAAATTCATAGTTTGCATATCCGATTCCAATCTCCAGCCAATTACGAATGGTCGTAACTCCTTGTCGTCCAACTGCCAAGTACATATGCTCATCCATAAGAAATTCTGTCAGATCATACCTCTTCATCATTTCCAGAAACACTGCTTCATCCGGTTCATACACATAGAACGGATTCTCTGGATTACGTGCACGCTGTTCTTTTAAATATGCAAGATTTCCCATCCCGAAAATAAGCTCCGGTTCAAAATAATGTCTGCGCGTATGTCTGTCGCACCATTTCTGCACCAACTCATCTGCATCATAACGACTATTTAAATACCACAGGCGGTTATCTCTCTTCACCGCAATGATTTCACATCCCTTTGTATCCACATCCCAGAACACATATGGATCACCAGACCCATAGTTCGCCCGAAACTCTTCCATCTGTGAAATCAGATAAGGAGCCCTTTCCTCAGCAGCGCTTATGTTTTTCTCAAAATAATCCATCATCCCTGCTCCATCTCCATCTTTATCTCTCTATATATGCGAAAAGTGTCTGCCACTTCATAGTTCAATGTATCGTAAAGCTCTATCATATCCTTGTGCTGTATTGCATCGTTTAAATTTTTTACCTGCTGTAAAATAATCTCTTCGTCTATTTCAATTCCTGCCGCTTTGAATTTCGGCAGTTCTTCAATGAGGCTTGTATAGATTTCTATAATATCCCCTATTTTTTCACCCATATCTAAGAATTCACTTTCACTCTGCAAATAAGGTTCTGTCTCAATCCAATTGATTACCTGCTGTATCTTATCTTTGCCCATATTGCCTCCATAATCTTTTAGAAAAAAAGGGTCAGTCGACCGACTGACCCTATATTTTCGATATAACATTGCATCATATCATGTTCTGTTAAATTACTGTAACAGAGATAATACACCCTGAGTAGACTGGTTAGCCTGAGCAAGCATAGACTGTCCTGCCTGAGCAAGGATGTTATTCTTGCTGTATTCAACCATTTCTTCAGCCATATCTGTATCACGGATACGAGACTCAGCAGAAGATGTGTTTTCAGAAATATTATCCAAGTTAGCGATTGTATGCTCTAATCTATTCTGGATAGCACCTAATTTAGAACGCTCTTTAGATACTGCAGAGATTGCTTTCTGAATATTGCTCATTGTTGTTCCAGCGTCAGTAAAGGTAGAAACTTTGTTACCGTTTCCACCAGAAATTCCAAGTGCAGATGCTGTCATCTTGTTGATGGAAATTGTAATCTTCTGTCCAGATAATGCACCAACCTGTAAATTCTTAGCGTTGAAGCATCCAGTTAACAAATCCTGTGTATTGAACTGTGTTGTAGTTGCAATACGTGTAATTTCTGTCTGTAACTGTTTTAACTCATCCTGAATAGCACTTCTATCTGTAGATGTATTGGTATCGTTAGCTGCCTGAGTAGCTAATTCATTCATACGCTGTAAGATAGAATGTGTCTCATTTAAAGCTCCCTCAGCTACCTGAATAGCAGAGATACCATCCTGAGCATTGTCAGAAGCTTTGTTTAAGCCTCTAACCTGGCTTCTCATTTTCTCAGAAATTGTTAAACCAGCAGCATCATCACCTGCACGGTTAATTTTGTAACCAGAAGATAATTTCTCTGAAGATTTTGCCTGTGCATTTGTTGTGATTCCTAACTGTCTGTTAGCATTCATCGCTGTCATATTATGCTGTACTACCATGTTTTTTTCCTCCTTGAATATAATGCAGCTTCCATGCTGCATATTTTGTACTTGATGTACCTGTTTTGTTTTTGTCTCTGGTTTCTGTCGTTCCAGCCGTACGCTCTGTTGCAACTTCCACCGCAAGTAATTTTCCTTACTTGACTTATATATCGGAGATTCCCTCCAATACTTTATAGTAAAAAAAGATTTTTTTCTTTTTTTCTATCAATTATTTTTTATTGTCAAGAAAATGCGGCTCCACATAGCCCTTCTTCATCATATTCTTGTAGTATTGATTCACAACTTTCTGGCTGGAACGGATTTCTCTTACCTGCTTTTTCACACTGGTAAATTTCTGTTCCATCAACTTTTTATTACGTGCTTCCTGCGCCTGAATCTCCATACTTTTCTCTGTCAGTGCACGTATACTGCCCTGCATCTGAAGGATTTCATCTTTATAAAGCTCTTTATTCGCCTGAAGTTCCTCACGTACTTTTTCATACAGTTTCTCAAAGCCGTTATCCAGCAGTTCTAATTGTTCTATGAGTTCTGACTTTTCTTCTACCGTCTTGTCAAAGTCGTCCGGATCTAAAGATGGATTCTCCAGTTCTTCTTTCTGACGTTTGTTGATCTGTATGATGCTGTTTAAAACCTTCTCTTTCTTATGAAGGCTTTGTAGCATGATTGTAATATACTGGTTGTCTGCCATAGCACCATTCTCCAATTAATTTGTTCTGCCGGTACGCATCACTTCTTTCCAAGTGTCACGCATTGTACGTAAGTGTTTTAAGACTTCTTCCATAATCTCTTTGTCTTTTTTGATATTCGCCTCTTTTAAACGAATCAAAAGATAATTATATACATTATCAAAATCCTTAGCAACTGGATATTTATGATTTAATGTAGCCTGAAACTCTTCGATAATCCGTTCTACCTTTATAATATTTGTATGTGCCTTCTGAATATCTTTCTCCTCAATTCCTGCAATTGAAAGATTCGCAAACTTGATTGCGCCCTCATACAGCATCAATGTCAGCTCCGCTGGTGACGCTGTCATAATTTTATTGTTAGCATAAGCTGCATATCCCTGATTCGCTAACATAATACCCTCCTGGTCTTTATTGTGTATTAAGCAGAGTAGATATATTCTATCCACTCTGCTTTTTAACTTATAATTCTAAGCATCTCTATTTCCTATTATACCAAATATCAACCACCAAATAAACTACTTAATGAAGATGTCTGGCTGTTTAATTTTGACAAAGCAGTCTCCATAGAAGAGAATTTCTTATAATAATAATCCTCTTTATCTTCCAATTTTTGTTCCCACTTTTTAATAATACTTGTATAATCACTGTACTCAGATGCCATCTCTTTATCATTATAAACTGTATAGATACTGCTTAAGGAAGAAGACTGCATTTTTTTATGAACAGCAGTATATAAATTGCTTGCAAGTCCCTGCATAAAGTTAATTACTGTATCCGGGTCACTTGTAATTGCGGTCATCAGCTTATCTGCATTACCGGAAGAATTAGCATCATCCTCATCACCATCAATATGATATGCATTCTGCTGATTCTTTGGTGCTTTCAGATATCCTAATGTCTTGATACCAAAGTTTGACAAATAATATTTCTTGCCGTTTACCTCAACTGCACCGCTCATTGCAGAAGTCATAACACTCATAAGGCTTTCCAGATTATCATCACGTCTTAACAGGGAATCTTTGATCTTCTGTTCCCACTTTTCTACTTCTGTATCAGACATTGCATCTTTTTCATCATCGGTCAAAGGATCATACCCCTTGGCAGAATCTGCATTGTATAAAGATGTAATCTCATTGATCAGGCTGTTGTACTGGGATAAGAAGTCTTTAATCTTATCGTAGATACCCTGTGTATCAGTGGCTGTTGTAATGCTGATCGCATTGGCATCTCCATCTCCGGTAACAACCTGTGCTGTAATGTTTAAGCCATTGACTGAGAAGGAATTGGAACTTCCTGTATATTTGATACCATTTAATGTAATCTCTGCATCACAGCCATCAATCTTCTTCGCATCTGTGTTGTATGTAATATCCTTGCTTGTTGTGATATCATTTGCTGCCTGAACCTGTTTTACAAATTCTGCAATAGCCGCATCTTTTTCTGCGCCATCTTCCATGTTTGCAATACTTGCCAGAACCCCATTTTCATCCATAGTCGTCTGACTAGTTTCCATGGTTTCTTTATTCGCTGTTATAACAGCAGCAAATTTATTGGTAAGGTCTGTTACACCCTGACTTCCACCAGCACCGCCATCTGCTCCAGTGTATGCGTCATGTACTTTCTGAATAATATCAGTTCTGGAATAAACATCAGTATCCGCTAATGTTGTATCTTTCGTCTTCTCATAAGTATTAACCGTGCTGGTATTCGATGCAAGTGTACTTAAGAAAGAAGTAACCTCTTTATCAGTTTTTTCTGTACCGTCCGCAGGTTTTTTTATCGCATCTGCAAAATCTGTGTAAGCTTTTGTTCCCGTAACGGCATTACTTACTGCTGCTCCCTGCGTGTAAACGGTCTTTGTGGTTTCTACTTTCTTATCTGCATCAAAACTGACCTCTTTACCGTTTGTCTTTTTCTCCCAATTATCACTAGCATCTTTCTTTCCAGTCGTCTGAATCAATTTACCAGATGTATCATCTAAATAATATTTATTTCCTTTCTTATCTGCATAAACACCTGTATCGTCCTGTGTATAGACATTACCATCATTATCTGTAATCTGATAAAATCCGGTTCCCTGCTCGCTAGCAGCAGCTTCATAGTAATTGGTCTCTGTCTTAATGGTAATTTCGGTTGTTGTACCATCTTTCGTATTTGCATATAAAGCATTGCCATCCGCATCCTTCTTGCCAGTTGCTTTATATTCATTACCGCTCGCATCCGTAAAGACTTTACCATCTTTGGTTGTATAGGAAACACCATCACTTCCGGTATAAGTGTTGACTGCCTGAATGTATTTCTTACTTCCATCAGTATCTTCATACGAATAAATGGTATTACCATCCTCATCTGTCGTTTCAGCTTTGTAGATAGTTCCGTCACTTGTCATAACAGATTTTGCGCGGTCTGTAGCAGACATCTGTAATAATTTTACAAGTTTATTCTGATCATCTGTACTCAAACCACTTTCCTTTAACGCGTCCCGCATTGCAGTATAAGCAGATGCATAACCATAAGCAGAACTCAAGTTACTGTTCTGGGCATTTGCTTTGTTATATGCTTCTTTAGCCTGTGTATAAGCATTGATTGCATCTGTCACATTCTGTGAAAGTTTATTTCCATCTGCATCATAATACTTTGTATAAGAAGTATAGGTTGCATCTGTCTCCTTCGACTGCACATTCAATCCTAATTTCGACAACGCATTCGCACCATCCACATTCCCACCGGTCAATGTAAAGTCATTGTCCTTACCGGTATCTTTGGAACTAACGAAGATACGTTTGTTGATATCATCATAGCTTGCATTCACGCCGGCTTCTTTCAAAGAATTGATAAAGCTGTTGACCGTAGTGCCCTGGCTGACTTCGATATTCTTCTTTGTTCCATCACCTTTTGTCAAGGTGATCGTACCATTTCCGCCTGTGTAACCCAACTCAGCGAGTGTGGTTCCGGTTGTAGTGCTGTCATCTAATTTACCACCGGTCAAGTATCCTGCCTGTGCTACCTTAAGGATGTTGAGCTTCTGGGTACCATTTGGTGCAGAGCTGCTGGCTGTAACCGTCGCTTTTGTGGAATCAGATACTTTGGTTGATTTCAAATTGTAGTTTTTAGAGAAACGCAGACTGTCCAAGCTTGTATAGAAGCTGTAAACTTTTGTGTTTAAAGTCTTCCATGCGTCCTGTTTCCAGGAGAGCTTGGTCTGTGCTTTTTTGTATTTATTGGTCTTGTAACTGTAAGAAGATACTAATGCGGAAATGATTGCTTCGGTATCTAATCCTGAGTTCAAACCTGTGATTCTGATTGGCATAATCCTGCTCCTTTCAGTTTTGTAACTTATTTATATCATTTTCTGTTTGCATCTGTCACTTGTCTATTGCTGCTCCTGTCTTTTGGACAGTGATCTACAGTTTCTTATCCACTAATAATCCGGCCATCTCCCAGACTTTTGCGATCATGTCCAGGGTTTTCTCCGGCGGATATTCTTTCAGGACTTTCTTCGTGTCTTTGTCAACGATCTTGATAGTGACACGGTTGGTTGCATCATGGATTCCGAAGACTGCCTCGGAATTGTGCGCCTTTTTATTGATCTCGTCAACTGCTTTCCTGATCTGGGAATTCTCGGAGATCGTCTGCTTTGCCTGACTGTCGTCCCGGTTTCCGTCTTTGCCGTTTTTGTCAGTCTCTTTCGTGTCGATCTGAATGGTTTTCTTCATGAGATTGTCAGAAGCTGCTGCGTTGGATGCAGTTTCCACTTTTGCCTGACTCTCTGCTTTTACATCTGATGCGGATGAACTTCCCGCGTAGGACATCCCTGCCCCTTTCATAGCCTCTATTGCCATTGTTCTACACCTCCGTGTGCATAAGCTTGTGTTCTTCCATGGTTGCGGTCCGGATCTCTACAAATGCCGGAACGCTTATTTTTCTAAATCATATATCGGTAGTTTTCCTGTAAAATTAATAGCTGTCATGCAATTTCCTGCTTTGTGCCGCTGTTGTTATCTGATCAGGGTTTCATTTTAGCAAAATATAGGATATAATTCAATCGCACCGGAAATTGAGCCCGCAATGCGTTTATGTTTTTTACTATTATAAATAGGAAAGGATATTGTTTATTATGTTATATATCATGAGACACGGAAAAACTGACTGGAATGCAGTCCACCGCCTGCAGGGAAGCGAAGATATTCCTTTAAATGAAGAAGGCCGCCAGATGGCGAGAGACGCGCGGAAAAAGTATGGGGATCTGCGATTTGATATCTGCTATTGTTCGCCCTTGCAGCGTGCGCAGGAGACTGCTGAAATTTTTCTGGAAGGGAGCGGCACGCCGATCCTGACGGACGACCGCCTCCGCGAGATGGGATTTGGCATGTATGAAGGAACAGAACATGTCACACAGAAACCGGAATGTCCGGTATACACGTTGTTCCATGATCCTGTCCATTATCATGCTGTAGATGGTGCGGAAAGTCTTGAGCATTTGTATGCCCGCAGCGGCTCTTTTATCCACGATGTTTTAACGCCGGAAGTTGTTTCCGGAAAAAATGTACTGATCGTCGCCCATGGAGCCTTAGACTGCAGCCTGATCTGCCAGTATGAAGAGATTCCTCTTGAGCATTTTTGGGATCAGCTGCTCGGTAACTGCGAGCTTAGAAGATTAGTTTCATCAGCCAATGTGTGAAAACAGATACTGCAGAACGTCATCTGTGAATTTTATCGCATGCACACCAATGAATGTGGAGCCGTCTTCCTGCTTTTCTTCGCGGGAAACCTCCGCATACATGATCAGTGTTTCTGCCACAATGATCACCTGTTTTCCGAGAAGGCCTTCATGCCCCTCCGGCACACAGATTCCCATGCCTAACGGACTGATGTCTTTCACGTCCACGTAAATTTTTTCCTGTGTATCGCAGATTACGACAACACCATTTGTCTTGTATTCTACCCTCGATATTTCTCTTCTTTCTTCCATGAGTACCCCCTGTTTTTATCATTTCTGTCCTGACTGCCCTGTACAGGCAGAATTGTCTGTATCAGATCGTCTGCATTATTCGAAGATCTCCTGTACATCATCCAGATTTCCGTCTCCGGTGAGAAGCAAGGTCACTCCGCTCTCCGCCTGGCTGATATCCGTGGTTGCCTCAACGCAGAGTTCACCGTTCTGATTATAAAGCGCCCACTGAAAATCTGTGATCTCCACCGGCCACTCTACCGGCATGGAAACAGACTGTCCATCTGCGATTGCACTGATATTGTATTGTTCGCCGCTGATCGGATCGATCACAGAAAACATCCCAATGTCGATGCCGCACTCGTTTGTGGCTGTGATGATGATGCTTTTACGTTCTGCATATTCAGAAGATTCTGTGCTTTCCACGGCTTCTACTGCCGCTTGGGCTGTCCCGGCTGCT
>UMBR01034261.1_pt1 | contig 22414 bp, 20 predicted proteins | sample 1964011 | NCBI WGS metagenome assembly UMBR01 (sample SAMEA4835946, study PRJEB28245) | human gut metagenome | biome: gut microbiome; material: fecal sample | place: Denmark | collected 2008
TTTTTAACCCTGCCCATTTTTAGTGGACAGTAGTGCCTCTGACTCTATCATTACTTCTTTTTCTTGTCGTTACATTAGGATGTTTGTTGTCACCTACAATAGAATTATTCATAATCATGCGTTTATTTCAGGGTCTTGCGGCGGCCGGAGCTGTCGTAATTTCCCGGTCAATAGCTGCAGATTGTTACCGCGGTATCGCTTTGGCTCGTATGTATGGAATGATTGGTATGGTCAATGGTGTATCGACTGTGCTGTCTCCAATGGTTGGAGGTTTTGTGGCAGGGGCTTACGGGTGGAAAGCCGTATTTATCTCCATATTCATAATCGGACTGGTGATGTTTGCAGGAACAGTTAGGTTAAATGAGTCTTTATTACCGAGCAATCGTGTTCGGTTGAGTTTTACGGCGTTGTTCAATGATGTTAAAAGGATTGTAAGAAACAGGCATTATGTCATACCGACCCTGCAATACGGCTTTATTATGGCTATTATATTTGTAAATCTTGCTTCCGGTCCTTTTATTATGGATGAATATGGTTTTTCAGCCGAACAAATAAGTCTGACTTTCGGGGCAAATGCCATCGCACTCGGCATTGCAGCAGCTCTTGTCGCCCGTTTTAAGGATTTCCACAAAATTGTGTGGTACTCCAGTATGGGAATGGTTGTAGCTTCTGCATTTTTGGCCGCAACTCTTATTTTTCACCTCAGTTTTATTTTATATGAAGCAGCAGTTTTCCTATTGTATCTTTTTGTTGGGGCTATGTGTACGACCACTACTACGCTTGCAATGGATTCAGAACGTAAAAATGCGGGAATAGCGTCCGCTTTTTTTGGAGCGGTAGGCTATATTGCCGGAGGTATCATATCTCCGATAGTAGGGATTGGCACTATATCTGTCACTTCCGCCATTTTGTTCGTATCCTTGGCTTCAGGGAATATTATTTTATCACGATGTGCCTGTTGCCGATAGAATATCGGTATGATTGGAAGATTGATAGAAGCTGAGGTGGAATGAATTTGTGAAGAACAAGCAACCTGATTGTAAGGGCGCCTAACATACAATCACTTTGGGCTATTTAGCACCATGGACCGGAATCATTCCGAGTTGAATCAACATACTGAAAAGGTCGGGCAAACCGTGCTCTCGGATAATTTTACCGTCTTTCAGTTCATAGATGTTCATCGCCGTTACTCTTATAGGTTTGCCTGTAGCAGGCATCCCCATGAAAGGCTGTGTTTGAGTTCCACTCATGGTGAAACGAACCATAACCTTATTACCATCTGCGATAACTTCTTCAACATCCCATTTTACATCAGGCATGGCACCGCGTATCATGTCAAGCACATCGGTGTAACCTTTGAAACCATGCATTGGCTCAGGTGAAGTCGGCGCAAAAAACACTACATCGGGAGATATTATTGTTTCTCCTAACTTGACATCGCCAGTATTGATAAAGCGAACAAACTGCTCCATCACTCGCTTGTTTTGCTCAGTCACAACTTCCGAGCGAATATCGTTGTAACCTTCAGAAATGTCCTTACCTAACATATTCTTTGACACATATCGTTAATATTTCAGTGTATGTATTTATTTCACTCGCAAAAATAATACCTTCCTGCTTAATTCACAAGACGTTACCATTGGATTAGTTAGTAACATTTTTATTACTTTTGTTGATTTTCAATAACTTGATTTATACAAAAAAATTGCCAAATAGATATGATTTAGCCATGCAGTCAGTCCGCGACAGTGAGAACCGTCTGAAGTGGCGTGACTCGTTGCTCTATCGTCTTGCCGACGCCCTTTATAGAGCCGGGGAACTGTTCCGAATGGTGATTGATGCCATCATTGATTTGGCCAAGTCGGCTTTCGGAAGCAAAGGCGAGCACGGCGACATCTTCACTAATGAAGAAGCCGCCGGTATTAAGGACATCATAGATGAGTATGCCAAGAGCAAGGATGAACGGTTCGCAGTCAGCAACTGGCTCGTGAACTTCGCCTGTGTCAAGGGAAAACTCACCGATGCCCAGATCGACCGAGCTTTCAGTGAGGTTGACGATGTGGCGGAAGGTCGGTACAATGGTAGGATAGATAGAGGTCGAGGTGGAATCAGTATATAATAAATTGCAAGCGTTTAGTTACAGAGTTCCCCCTTGGAGGAGATTGCATTCTGACGGTCATATAATGCAGCCGATGAAGGCGATAATAGAACCGAGGATTATTAGGCCGAAACCAATGGCTCTTCTTTTAGCCCATGTAGGTTTCATTGCTTCGGTTTGGATAGGATTGTTCCTGGATTTGTAAAAGGCGTAGAAGTATTTTATAGCGTAGGCCATCAGGAACAATGCGCCTGCCACATTTATGCCAATACCGCCATATATAAAAATGTCGTTCATAAAATGGAAACGCACTAACCGATAAAAGAGTTCGCTTCTTATCTTCCGTCCGCCTATGAAATTCCCCTTTCGGTGCACTCACTTGATACCAGTGCGCTATTACAAAAGCTGCCATGTTCATCAAACAAATTAACAATTGAACATCAACAAATTAAAAAGCACCAATGTCGCGGCTTGACCCGTGGGGATGGTTTATGCCCATTCTTTCCATAATGTTAAATGGCATTAAATAATACGTCTGACTTCCATCAGCGGGATTGCGTATCATTTGGGGATAACTAAACACCCAACATTACTGCCATTTCTGGGTGTAATATTGGGTGTAGATTTTGTAAATGCTTGATAATCAGGCTTTATTGCGGAGAGAGAGGGATTCGAACCCCCGGAGGTGTGACCCTCAACGGTTTTCAAGACCGCCGCAATCGACCACTCTGCCATCTCTCCTAAATGGTTGTACAAAGGTATGCATTTAATTTCATTCATGCAAGATTTCTGTGATTTTTTTATTCGGCTGTGATGTGTATGCTCGTCGTGACGGTTTTAATGATGGTTTGTGTCGGGGATGTAGCAACCTTGTGTTGTCATTGTAATATGTGTCACAATGTGGTTAAGCAGTGGCCTTTTTGTAGGGCAAATTAGGTATATTTGTCCTGTGCCGGTACTATCACCTGCATATATGTATTTTTGATAATACAGAACATTCCGATGAAGCAGCAGAATAAATCCAAGCGTATTATTGTAGGGTCAATTATAACGATAGTTGTATTTGGCCTATACGGTTTGATGCTCTCGTTCGGGTCGCATGAATCAATGTATGTGGACCGACCGGAAGGGCTTTTGTGCAAAATGCCGATTGATGGTGTTCCCTCCATGGTTACTGTGGCTCCGGGATTGGTGTTCAAGATTGATACGGGTGCTGATGCGAGCAGCATAACGGAAAAAGACCTTGCTACGCTTGAGTCGCTTGGGTATAAGGCTGAACATAAAATATATCCTGTGTTCGGGCGTAATGGTTGGGGCCGAATGAACTGGACCTTTACGCGCTTTCAGGTGGACTTGCCTCTGTATGATTACATCAGTGAAGAGGATTCGCTTGGTAATATTAGCCATCAGATCATTCCTGAAAGTCTGAATGTGCTTCACGATGTGGATTTTGTTCCATCAAGCACAGGCTTTTCAGTTCTTGGTGTGGATTTCCTTCAAAAATTCAAGATTGAGTATTTGTATGAAGAAAAGGTAGTTGCCCTGTCATTTGATACTCCGGAGGGTTACGAGCCCTTTGCCGAACTCTCGGTATCACACAGCCCCCTTAAAGATATGTGGCAGGGAAACCGGTATTATATCTCAATCTCTGTGCAGAATATAAAGAATGACTATTTTTTGGACACGGGTCTTCAGCGAGCTAAGCTGCGTTTGCCAATGTCAGAATATGTAAGGTCTTCAACAGATTTGGTGTCGGATACAATCCGCACGATGATTCACAAGCATCCGGCTCTGGTTGATTATGACGCTTGGGTGTGCATTGGGGACAGGTGCGGAACGGCTGCCGTTTGGTACTGCGATACAAACGAAGAGCCATACACATTCAACCCGTTCAATTACATAGAACAGGATTTTTTGCTGGATCTTAATGGCAAAAAACTTATGCTCAAGCCACATTCTTATGCTTTCTTCTCTCGCATAAAAATGAATGGCAAGTGATAATCAGGAATTAAAGCGTTTACTTTGCGTCAGAGACATCATCATCGTTGAATAATTTCCCGGCCTCGTCAAGATGAAAGTTTTTGGTCAGTACGGCTATAAACCGTGATATCTGTTTTATTGCATTCTGTGTGTCGGCTGTTACTTCCTTGCCTTGGAGCCGAAGCATCAGCATGCCGTACAGAGCATTGAAGCATGTTTCTATTTCTCCGCTTTTGCTCTCCCCTGCCTTGGCGCGTAGCTCAACTATGAAAGGAAGTGTACGATAGAATTCAGCGGTGTAGTCAGCAAACCGTGGGTCTTTGAGCAATGCCTGATGGAGTTCAACCAATTGGATGATTATATTTTTGTTGAGCTGCAGATGTCCTGATTTTTCCACTCCTTCGCGCCTCATCATGTCAATAAGGCTTTCGTACCACTCTTTCATTTGAGCTTTTAGCGAATCATCAAGCTGGTATTTGTCTATGACGTTGTGCTGAATTTTGTCAATGTCAAGGTCGTTGGCGCGGATTATATCTTCAATTTGCCACATATATAGCAGATATTCTGCAATATTTTCTTTTCGTTTTTGTGATGCTATTATCATTGCTTGGAGGAATGTTTTAATTAACTGCAAAGATAACGCTTTTTAGTCACGAAAAGATTAATTGATGAAAATTAGTGAATCGTTTGATTATAAGGTTCGTGGCTTTTTTGTCAAAAAAATATTTGAAAAAAGTATTGAAAAATTTTGTGTAAATCAAGAAAAGGCGTACCTTTGCATCGTCAAAACGAAATGACAATGCCTTGTGGTGTAATGGTAGCACGTCGGATTCTGGTTCCGCCTGTGAGAGTTCGAATCTTTCCAAGGCAACATATTAAGAGCTGAGCTTACTGCTTCAGCTCTTAAATTTTTTAATAACAGCTTATTGTATCAGCCAATGTTTTCTTTGCTCGGATTATTCTCAAAAAAATGCCCGATTATTACTGCCGGTTTCACTGACTGGCATAGTCATTTGCTGCCCGGAGTTGATGACGGGGTGCAGCAAATGGAAGAGAGTGTTGACATGCTTGAAATATATGAGAAAAGTGGCGTTAAAAGAGTGTGGCTTACTCCGCATATAATGGAAGACATGCCCAACACCACTGCGCAGCTGAAGGACAGATTTCAAGAGCTTCTCGTGACATATTCCGGAAACATTGAATTGCGTCTCGCGTCTGAGAACATGCTTGATAATTTGTTTAAGGAGCGATTGGAGAACAATGATTTTTTACCAATTGGCGATGATGGCCGTACATTACTGGTAGAGACATCATATTTCAACGCCCCCATGAAATTTCATGACACGCTGCTTGAAATCAAATCCAAGGGATATTTCCCTTTGCTCGCTCACCCCGAGAGGTATAATTACATAAACACTATGGCCGGATACAGGGAGCTTAAAGAATTGGGCGTGAAGCTTCAATTAAATGCCTTATCAATTTTAGGCTACTATGGGCCGTCAGTAAAGAGAAAAGCCAAGGAATTACTGGCGCATGGCATGTATGATCGTATAGGGTCTGACATGCATCGCATGGAGCATTTGAATATTCTTTCAAAAGGTGCCATATCATCCTCCGATGCTGCCAAAATTCATCAGCTCGGCTAAATACATTGCTTGAATCATTGTATTGGCCGAACTGACAATCAGATACATAAAACGGGAATCTGTTAAGACTCCCGTTAATAGGTTTGTAATAAGTTAGCCTATTGTCCAAGGTATGCTTTGAGCAATTTGCTTTTTTGACCTTTAAGGCGTCGGATGGCTTTTTCTTTGATCTGGCGCACACGTTCGCGTGTGAGGTCAAATTCAGCGCCAATCTCTTCAAGTGTCATTTCCTGACATCCGATTCCGAAGAATTTTTTCAGAATTTCACGTTCGCGTTCGTGCAACTGCTTAAGTGCTCTATCCACCTCTTTAGACAAGGATTCTTGTGTGAGGGTGCTGTCGGCCATCGGCGAATCGTCGTTGGTAAGCACATCCAAAAGGCTGTTGTCCTCGCCTTCCACAAAAGGAGCGTCAACAGATATGTGTCGGCCTGAAACCTTAAGCGTGTCGGCTATTTTGTCAACAGGAACATCAAGGCGTTCTGCCAGTTCTTCAGGAGAAGGACGTCGTTCGTTTTCCTGCTCAAATTTTGACAGGGCCTTGCTGATTTTGTTAAGAGAACCAACCTGATTGAGGGGAAGTCGCACAATACGGCTCTGTTCAGCCAATGCCTGAAGGATGGACTGACGAATCCACCATACGGCATAGGATATGAACTTGAATCCACGAGTCTCATCAAACTTCTGAGCCGCCTTAATCAGGCCGAGATTGCCTTCGTTAATTAAGTCCGGTAGGCTCAGACCCTGATTTTGGTACTGTTTGGCCACGGACACCACGAATCGAAGATTGGCACGAGTAAGTTTGTCTAATGCTCGTTGGTCACCCTGTCGGATGCGCTGAGCCAGCTCTACCTCTTCTTCAACGGATATAAGCTCTTCTCGGCCTATTTCCTGGAGGTATTTGTCAAGCGAAGCGCTCTCACGATTGGTAATTGATTTTGTGATTTTTAATTGTCTCATTCTATAATATGTGACATTTAGCGTGCAAAGATACAAAAAGTTTCTGACATATAACAATGCGGGCGTGGAAAAGTAGCATCCGCGCCCGCTGAATTAACTGAATTAACAGTTTTACTTGTATCTCATCCAGCGGATAAGTTCTTTTACGCTTGGTTTTTTACCATACATGAATATTCCTACTCTGTAAATTTTGGCTGCAACCCATACCATGGCAAAGAATGAAGCATACAGTATTATTAAAGAAACTGTAATCTGCCACCCCGGAACACCAAATGGTATTCTGGCCATCATAACCATAGGCGAGGTAAACGGTATCATTGAAGTCCATAATGAAAGCTGGCTACCGGGATCAGATGCTGCCATCATGCCGAATACTATGCCAAGAATTATGGGCATTACCACTACGCTTTGCAGCTGTCCGGCATCTTGTATGTTATCAACGGCCGATCCTATCGCAGCATATACAGCGGCATACAACATAAATCCTCCGACAAGGAATAACAGGAGCAAACCGAATATTTGGATAATGTATCCTACGTTGCCGAGTATGGACAATGCCTGTAGCAATTCAACCGGTGTGCCCAATGATTCAGTGCCGGCAGCTCCGGCAGCATTCATTGCTGACAAATCAGCTGCAACAGAATCAGGAGTGAGTGCCGGGAGCACGAAAGCTGACAGAGCCGCAAGCAGCACACCCCAGATCACAATTTGGGTTACGGCCACGAGTCCTATGCCACATATCTTCCCAAGCATCAGCTGGGTGGGCTTGACGCTTGACACCACTATTTCAAGTACACGATTGTTTTTCTCTTCAATAATACTGGTCATTACCATCTGTCCATAAAGAAGGAGGCACATGTATAGGAAAAATGTAAGTACTGTGCCTAAGATGTAGGAAAGGATAGTGGATGATTCTTTCTCTTCATCTTTTGATGTGTTGTCATAACTTTGTATTGACACATCGCTTTCCACTTCTTTGAGAATCTGGTCAAGATTGGCTATATCGTAACTTTCAAGGCGTATGTTTTCAATGATACCGTTCACTTGATCGCGTATGTTTGATTCAAGTGTCATAGAGGAGGCCTCATTGTTATATAGCTGGATAGCTTTTTTGCCATCCATTACATCTTTTGGAATGAAAAGCACCGCGTCAGCGGTGGAATTTGCCCTTACACTGTCAAGGGGCTGTGTGCATGTGATATATTTTATTCCATCATCGCTCTTGAGAGCCGGGGCGATTACCAAAGATTCGTCCACTATATCCACCGTTTTCGCCTCATTGCCGGCAAATGCCATAATCAAGGCCGGAGTTGCCATAAGAGCAAGCATGAGCACCGGCATAAGAATGGTAGTGATGATAAATGATTTTTTTGATACGCGCTCCAAGAATTCGCGCTGTATCACTAATGATATATTTTTATTCATGAGATTAGTTACGATTGTTGTTTTCAACTGTGTGAATAAAGATGTCGTTCATTGATGCCATGCTGGGCTGTAAAGATGATATCTCTACTATGGGGTTGGCAGATGAAATCACATCGCGCAGCGTAACATCACTATTGAGCTGGAACTGGAGACTGTCAAGGTTGTCTGACAATTGCATGGCTTGAGTCATTGGAGCAAGGGTTTCCATTAGTGTTCGGGGATTGCCCTTGAATCCCAATGAGTATCTTCCCTGGCTGAATTCACGACGTAATTGTTCTACATTCCCGCTAAGAATGTTCTTGCCGTTATTGATGAGTGTGATGTTATCGCATATCTCTTCTACCGAAGCCATGTTGTGAGTCGAGAATATTACTGTGCTTCCATTGTTTTTAAGCCGGATAATTTCATCACGCAGAAGGTTGGCATTGATTGGATCAAAACCGGAAAATGGCTCATCAAAAATCAAGAGTTTTGGCTCATGGAGCACAGTGACAATAAATTGTACTTTTTGTGCCATTCCTTTGGATAATTCTTCAACTTTTTTGTTCCACCATGAGCTTATCTCAAATCTGTCAAACCATTCTTTGAGCTTTCTGGTAGCATCGCCTTTGCTGAGTCCTTTAAGTCTTGCAAAGAAAATTGCCTGATCACCGACTTTCATTTTTTTGTATAGTCCGCGCTCTTCAGGGAGGTAGCCTATATGTGCCACATCTTTTGCATTCAATGTGTGTCCGTCAAAAATCACTTCTCCGCTATCGGGCGCGGTGATATGGTTGATTATGCGGATGAGCGTGGTTTTACCAGCTCCATTAGGACCGAGTAGGCCGTATATTGTGCCGGTAGGCACTTCCAAACTGACATTGTCAAGTGCCAAATGATTGGTATAGGCTTTACTTACGTTTTCTACTTTCAGGATTTTATCCATATTTACATTAGGAATTTAGTTTTATAGATATGACGCTGTTTTTGGTAAATAATTTCATCTCACGGATATTTTTTTGCCAAAAAATCTATTGATTATGACTGCAAGAGCTCCGTCACCGGTTACATTGCATGCAGTTCCGAAGCTATCCATGGCTATGTAGAGGGCTATCATCATAGCATTTTGTGCGTCACTGAATCCAAGTATTGACGACAGCAGTCCCAGTGAAGCCATTATTGCACCACCGGGGATGCCAGGGGCGGCTATGATGGTTACCCCTATCATTGCAATAAACTGGGCAAATTCTCCAACGCTGTATGGAATCCCTTGCATTATCATCAGCGCAAGAGCACATGCCACAATCTTCAGTGTGCTGCCACTCATATGAATCGTTGCACATAGCGGTACCACAAATCCGGCAACATCCTCATTTACGCCCAATTTTATGGTTTGGCGTAAGGCGACGGGTATTGTGGCTGCCGAACTTTGCGTTCCGAGTGCCGTAAAGTATGCCGGCATCATGGTCCATAGCATTTTAACAGGATTTTTACGTGCAAACAGTGCTGCGATACAAAACTGGAACAATAGCAATAATAAGTGCAGGATAAAAATTACAACAATAATTTTCAGGAATGTGTGTATGATTGTTCCTACTTGTCCCTCATGCGTCATGGTAACAAATATGCCGAATATGTAAACAGGCAGCAAAGGGATGACACATTTAATAATCGTAAGACTTATTATATCGCGAAATTCACTCACACCTTTGCGTAAAATGTCGCCATTGACCAGTGCTATTCCAATCCCCATGACGAATGATAACACGAGAGAGGTCATTACGGGTGTGATGGCCGGTATTTGTATCGTAAAATATGGAGAGACAGTGTTTGCTTCTGCTCCGAGGCTAACTGAGGTGCTTGCCGTAGATAGCATTTGTGGGAATAGCCATGCTCCGGTGAAGTATGAGGTAAAGCCTGCAAACAAAGTGGCACAATAAGCCAACAGAACAGTAGCAATCAGCATCTTCCCGGCTCGCTTGCCCAAATCAGCTATGGCCGGTGTCACGAATCCAAATATAATAAGTGGAATCAGAAAAGTAAGAAACTGTGAAAATATGCTGTTAAAAGTGGCACAGAGGCGTGCTATCCATTCCGGAGACACATATCCCACTCCTATACCTGTGATTATTGCTGCTAATATTTTTAGCAGTAGAGCTGAAGGAAGTCGTTTTTTCATGCACAAATATAGTTATTTTTATGCTCAAATGTAACTTTTTGGTTGTATGATGCGTCAAAAGAGATATAAAACAAAAAAATAATTATGACTACTAAATGTATTGTGACTTTATTGATGGCTGTTGCTATATGCTCATGCTCTAATGTGTCTTATGTGTGCTCAAATCAAAAGACAGTTGATTCTGATCCTGACTCCCCTATTGTTACCCGAGAGATTACAGTCAAAGATGTGTCTGAAATAGACTGTGCGCGCGGCATCAAGGTGGTTTATACTCAAGGTGCAACTTCTTCTGTCGTAATGTCCGCACCTCGTGATATTGCAGACTATATAGATGTAGATGTCAAGAATTCATCATTGTTTTGCACAGTCGGCAAGGAGTATCAGATTAATACCGGACTGGATCGCGTAGAAGTGAAAGTGTCATCACCTTTAGTAAAGTCATTGGGAGCCAGCACAGGTGCATCAATAAAAATTAATTTGCTGGATTTAAAAGACAATAAACTTAATGTCAATGCATCAACAGCCGGTTCCGTTGCAATTAATTCTTTAAAGTGTGGTGGTCTTGATTGCGATGTGTCAACAGCAGGTAATGCAACAATTATCGGAATCAAGTGCTCGGGCATGATTGATGCCTCAGCATCGACCGGCGCAGAAACAAACTTTGAAGGGATTGCTGCCAAAATAGATTTCGGCGCATCTACCGGTGCAACAATCAATGCTTCGGAGCTTGTGGCTGAGACCGGCGAAGCATCCGCTTCTACCGGAGCAGATATATTATGCCGGGTACATAATCTCAATAGCTCGTCTTCTACCGGAGGGTCTGTTCACAATAAGCAATAGCTTTCATAATAGACATATATTAAATGCAACGGGCGACTTGGTGAGAGTCGCCCGTTGTCTTGGTAATTAATCTTAAGCTTGATTAGATGACACCCTGTCCCATCATGGCATTGGCTACCTTCATGAAGCCGGCGATATTGGCGCCTTTCATGTAGTTTAGGTATCCGTCAGGTTCTGTGCCGTATTTTACACATTGGGTGTGAATGTCCTTCATGATTACGTGAAGTTTCTCATCCACCTCTTCTGCACTCCACTGCAAGTGCATTGCGTTTTGGCTCATTTCAAGCCCGGAAGTGGCGACACCGCCTGCGTTTACAGCCTTTCCGGGAGCGTAGGTTACTCTTGCATTAATAAATGTGTCAATGGCCTCAGGCGTGCAGCCCATGTTGCTGACTTCGGCAACCATCAATACGCCATTGTCAACAAGCTGCTTGGCATCATTGCCGTCAAGCTCGTTTTGGGTTGCGCAAGGAAGTGCGATATCAACCTTCTGTTCCCATGGTTTGCGACCGGGATAGAATGTGGCTTCAGGATATTTTTCAGCATAGGGAGCTACAATGTCTTCGCCGGAGGCACGCAATTCAAGCATATAGTCAACCTTTTCACCGGTGATGCCTTCCGGATCATATACGTAACCGTCAGGACCGGATATGGTTACAACTTTCGCACCGAGTTGGCCGGCTTTAAGGGCAGCACCCCAAGCCACGTTACCGAAACCGGATATAGCTACAGTCTTACCCTTGATATCTTCTTTCTTTTCTTTCAGCATGCTCTGTACGAAGTAAAGGGCACCGAAACCTGTGGCTTCAGGACGTATTCTGCTGCCGCCAAATGAGAGGGCTTTACCTGTCATTGAGCCATCACATTCATTACAGAGTTTTTTGTACATGCCGTACATGTAGCCCACTTCGCGACCGCCTACACCAATATCGCCGGCGGGTACATCGCGGTCTATACCTATATTTTTCCAAAGCTCAAGCATGAAAGCCTGGCAGAAACGCATGATTTCTGCATCGCTTTTGCCTCGGGGTGAGAAATCGCTACCACCTTTGGCACCACCCATTGGGAGTGTGGTGAGTGCATTTTTGAATGTCTGCTCAAATCCAAGGAATTTGAGGATAGAAAGGTTAACGGATGCATGGAAGCGTATGCCACCTTTATACGGGCCTATGGCATTGTTGAACTGAACACGATAACCAAGGTTGGTCTGAACTTCGCCATTGTCGTCAATCCAAGTGACGCGGAATGTAAGGATGCGGTCGGGTTCAACCATACGCTCAATTATGCGCGCTTTCTCAAATTCGGGATGCTGATTGTAAACATCCTCTACGCACATAAGTACCTCTCGAACAGCTTGAAGGTATTCCTTCTCTCCCGGGTGTTTAGCCTCAAGGTTGCTGATGACTTTATTAATATCCATAATTTATGTATTTAATGGTATTGATTGTTGCACAAATATACATAAAAGAAGTTGAAATTAGCGAAATAAAAACTCCTTAAATTTGGTTAAATTCAAGGAGTTTTGTATCATATTGCTACTAAGAGCCGATTCGACAATATGTGTTACCGGTCAGGCAGTCAATCGTCGCGCAGATTTACCGTTTTATCTGCGACGTCTTTTCCGTTTGCTTGACTTTTTGGAAGAAGACTTGCTTTTAGATACAGATGTACCCTTTGTCGGGATTTTTATAGATTGCCCTATGTTGATGCGGCTTTGTCCTTTGCTCATGCCGTTAGCTTCACGCAGAGCTTCTACAGTCGTACCATGCTTGCGTGCAATTTTCTCAAGTGAGTCTCCGGATTTCACTTTGTAATTTTTAGTCTTGGCGGCTCTCTCTTTCTTTGATTTTGTTGCTTTAGTGTCGTCGTGTTTTTTCTTTGACTGTTTTGCTGAAGTGGATTTTGCCTGCTGGCGTTCAGCTTTTCCACGTTCGGCAGCTTCGGTATCCTCTGCTGTTATGGTGTTGGCAATTAAAGGTTCTGAACTTGCCTTGGGGGTCTTACGCTCCACTATTTCAATGACTAATGCGTCACCTTCTTTTACTTTGCCTCTGCGCAGCTTGTTCAGTCGCTTGATGTCAGTTGCGCTTACGCCGTATTTTTTTGCAATGTCACGCAGATTCTCACCTCGGCCAACATTGTGAGTAATACGTTTTACATTACCGTTGACGCTATCGTCTATTGGATTGTTGTCATCGGCATTCTGAGTTTGAGATGCGGCTGCAAGGGCGTTGCTCTCCCCATTGTCATTGGGAATAGCCTGTTGCTCTCCGGGCTCCACATAAGTGCGTCTTGCATACAATTCAGCATCATGAGCCAGAATTGCTTCTTCGCTCATGATATAGCTCAAGCACTGCTGTGAGGGAAGAACAAGCTGATAGGGATGATTGTCGCCCGGAATTATATCCTTGCGGAATTGTGGGTTAAGCATCCTTATTTCGTCAATAGGTATATTCAGTACTTCGGCAATCTGATTGAAATGTACGCGATGGTTAACCTGTACTGTATCAGTAACAAGTTGCTGCTTGACAAGAGTAGGCCGGATGCCGTACCGGCCATAATAATTCATCACGTAGTTAGCGGCAATGAATGCAGGCAGATATCCGCGTGTCTCGCTCAGCAGATAATTATAGATCTCCCAAAAATCTTTTTTGCCACCTCCGGCACGACGCAATGCTTTGTTTACATTGCCCGGACCACAGTTATAAGCGGCTATTGCAAGTGACCAATCGCCGTATATTTCATATAGTTGTTTGAGGTATCTTACTGCCATACGTGTGGCAAGTCGCGGGTCGCGGCGCTGGTCCACCAGAGAATTTACTTCAAGTCCGAGCCCGGTTGCAGTAGTTGGCATGAATTGCCAAAGACCGGCTGCGCCTGCTCTTGACACTGCATTGGGATTAAGGGCAGATTCTATTACCGGAAGATACTGAAGCTCAAGAGGCATTTTTTCCTTGATTAATTCTTCAAGGAATATTTTGCCATAATAGTTATGTAATGCAAGCATGTCAGCCACAAGATTGCGACGCTTGCCAAGATACATGTCAATAAACTTGCCCACAATGGCATTGTACGGCATCTCAATTTCAGCCGGAATACGGCTAAGAAGCTCCTCATATTCTTTTGCCGTGCCGGTGGTGACTTGAGAATTGTCGCTCTGTTCCGTATAAGCTTTGAGATAAAAATTCTGTTCAAGTTCACGAGTTTTAGTCTCAAAACTTTCAGGTGCAATAATATTATTGTCGGTTATTGAGTGCTTTATATCTAATATGCTTGGGGCACTCCACGCCGTCAGCGTTGCTGCTCCTAAAGTAATTATTAAGCAGAGATGTCGAATCATGATGCAGGTCAGTTTTTAAAAGGTTAAAGCCCATTGTAATCCCACTCCGGGTAAATTGTTGCGGCTGTCGGGAATTACTGCGGGTGCCCAGTCAAGCGACAAGTCAGGTGTGATGTCAAAATGGGCGAGAGAGGCGTCCACATAGGCATCCACCATAGCCACAAGGTACACCCCTACCATGCCTATAATACAGAGGTCACGGTTGCGGCGGTAAAAATCCTTGCGGTTTTTCATTGTGGCTGTGAGCCAGGTTTTATTTAGATTTTCTTCCTTGGTTGTCGGAGGGAAAAAGTCCATGTAGCTTCTTGTGGCCGGATCATTGTCCATCAAGTCACTGTAAGCACGCGTGTAGTCACGAAGCATACCATTGTTCCATGATGTTCCGTAGCCGAGAGCCATGTAACCGGCTACCAATATAGGTAGTTTCCAATATTTTCTGTTATATATCTGTCCCAAGCCGGGGAATAATGCTGAGAGCCACACTGCTCTGACAGGATCGGGATTAAACATTTTCACCACTCTGACATCAGCTTTGGTAGATGTAGAGTCGGATATGGCATTTAACCCGGGAGCGTTAACTACGGCAACAGTATCCACAGGGGTAATTTGTAGTGAATCGCCGGACAGTTTGATTTCATCTTCCACGACTTCGCTCCCAACAGGAAGTTTCTGGGACAATGGTATGGAGTCAGGCAGATTTGCCGGTACATTTTTTGGTTGGTGGCGTTGGTGGCGAACAGGCTTTCTTGGCGTGGCAGAAAAAATGTTAAATGATGATAACAACATAAAAATAATTATGCTGCATATCGTTTTCGTAATATTTCCGCCAATTGCTATCTTTTGTCGCACAAGTTTGTAAGTGTAATGTTATCTAACTAACACACAATAAAATAGACTGCCATTTCTGGCAGAAACTCATCAGGGCGTTATTCTTGTTCACCCTTTATTTTGTCAAAGATACTAATTAATCTGGCAAGTTCATCCTCATTTTTGAATGTAAATGAAATTTTTCCTTTGCCGGAATTGTTGCATGAGAATTGTACATCTGTTTTAAATCGCGATGAAAGATGATTGCGAAGAATCTCATAATCCTTTACCGAGACCGGAGATACAGTTTTGGGTTGCTTCTCTTCCTGCACTCTCATAGCTTTGGCAAGATCTTCAACTTTTCTTACGGAAAGTCCTTCCTTTATTATTCTTGTGTATAGTTTCAGCTGGTCGGTGGGATTGTCTATTGACAGCAGAGCACGCGCATGGCCCATATCTACGCGACGGTCGCGAAGTCCGAGCTGCACTTCAGCCGGAAGATGCAGGAGACGAAGAAAATTAGCAACGGTGGCGCGTTTCTTGCCTATTCTTTCGCTCAGTCGCTCCTGAGTGAGATTGTATTGGTCAATAAGCTTCTTGAACGTAAGAGCTATTTCAATAGCGTTAAGGTCCTCACGCTGAATATTCTCAATGAGGGCCATTTCGGTAAGTTCACTGTCGGATGCAGTGCGTATATACGCGGGTACGGTTGTTAATCCTGCCAATTTAGCAGCTCTGTAGCGTCGTTCTCCCGCGATAATTTGGTATGAGTTTGGGGCTACCTTGCGAAGAGAGAGCGGTTGTATGATGCCAAGTTCTTTTATTGATGCAGCAAGTTCATCCAGTGCTTCTTCATCAAATGTGGTACGCGGTTGGTCAGGATTGGGTGCTATGAGATTTATATCAATTTCATTAATGGCAGATGAACCGCGTGCGGGCACATCATCCATAGATATGAGTGAGTCAAGGCCTCTGCCGAGTGCGTTGCGTCTTGGATTCATAGTTTCAATTTGTTAGGAATGGAGTTTGTGCTTTTTGTGGCGGGATATAATCTCTCTTGCGAGCATTACATGTGAAGTGGCTCCACGGCTCTCAGGGTCATATAATATAGCCGGAAGTCCATGAGAAGGAGCCTCACTGAGACGAATGTTTCGTGGAATCACCGTTGTGAATACCATATCGCCGAAATGCCCCTTAAGTTCCTCATAGATTTGATTGGCAAGGCGCAGACGGGCGTCATACATGGTGAGCAGGAATCCTTCGATTTCAAGCCCCGGATTAAGCTTAGGCTTTATGATGCGTATGGTGTTGATTAATTTACTGATTCCTTCCAATGCGAAATATTCTGCCTGTACAGGAATTATTACCGAGTTTGCTGCAGTCAGTGCGTTTACTGTTATGAGCCCTAAAGAAGGAGAACAGTCAATAAGAATATAATCGTATTTATCTGAGATTCCTTGTAGAAGATTTGCAAGCACTTTTTCGCGGTTCGGGCGATTTATTAGTTCAAGTTCTGCGCCTGCAAGATCAATTCGTGAGCCGATAAGGTCAAGCCCTTTCACGCATGTAGGCACTTGAGAACCGTCAAGAGGATAATCATCTGCCAGACATTCATAAATGGAAGATGTCATGCTTTCGGGATTGATGCCATAACCTGATGTGGCGTTTGCCTGCGGGTCTGCGTCAATTATCAGCACTTTTTTGCCTTCCATGGCAAGTGAAGCTCCGAGATTGATAGTGGTAGTGGTTTTGCCCACTCCGCCTTTTTGATTAGCTATTGCAATTATTTTGCCCATAGGTTGTTGTAATGTGGATTTACAACTGCAAAGTAATTGATTTTTATGCTATCTGCAAAGTGTAGAAATGTCAAATCAGTTTAAATTGTTTATAACTGACGGCCTTTGTTAATAACTTCGTGGAACAATGCCGAAAGTGTTTCACAGCAGAAGGCATGCATCCCCGTAGCTGAGAAATCTGAATCCGTTGTCAAGAGCATACTCATACATGGCTCTCCAGTCGCCTTTAGTGAACGCTGACACAAGCAAAAGCAGAGTGCTCTGAGGCTGGTGGAAATTTGTTATCATCCCCTGCACTACTTTATACTCGTATCCCGGAGCTATCATTATCCGTGTGGAAGCGATGAGTGTGTTGAAATTTTTTTGCGTGAGATATTTGGCTATAGTTGCCATTGACTGCTGCATGGTAAGGCGGGGATGTGTGGGAGAATATGGATACCATTGCGGCACTTCCGAGAAGTCAAGTCCCTGAGTAATCATGCATCCTATATGGTAAAGGCTTTCAAGAGTGCGAACCGAGGTTGTACCTACAGCAAAAACTTGTCGATCAGTGGATGCAAGTTCTTCAATCAACGCTTTGGGTACAGATATGAATTCGCTGTGCATCAGGTGCTCACCGATTGTGTCAGATTTCACCGGCTGAAATGTTCCGGCCCCAACATGAAGTGTCAGCTCTCTTCTGGGAATGTTACGATTGTCAATATCAGATAACACCTTGTCTGTGAAATGAAGTCCGGCTGTAGGTGCAGCTACTGAACCTTCAATATGAGAAAAGACAGTTTGGTAATCCTTGGCGTCGGATGTTTCTGTAGCACGGTTAAGATAAGGAGGAATGGGGATTTCCCCGGCATGCTCAATGATTTGAGAAAAAGTGACATCCTTGCAATTCCAACTGAATTCTACTATTGATGCGTTATCTTGTTTTTCCAGCCGAGTGGCAGTAAGTATTATGTTTTTGTTGTCAATGGTCAACGGTAATTCCAATGAACCGTTTTTCCATCTTTTGCTATTGCCTACAAAACATAACCATGCACATTTTTCCGTTTGTGCAAACGCCAAAGCATAATCAGACGGATTAACCGGTTCAAGGCAAAAAATCTCAATTGCGGCTCCGCTTGGTTTTGTCATTCTCAATCGGGCATTGATAACTCGCGTATTATTATATACGAGCATTGCGTTTTGGGGCAACAAGTCCGGTAGTTCTTTGAAAACATGTTTGCCGATCTCTCCATTGGCATGCCTGACCAAAAGCAGACATTCATCTCGGTAGGCAAGAGGGTATTTGGCTATTTTTGAATCGGGTAATGGATAGTTAAAATCCTCAATCCTTATGTCGGTTATATTCATTGCTTGAAATTTTCTCCGACAAAATTAGCCATTTTTTATTGTTTGAACAATCTGACGATTCCATAAGATAATACACTCACTATTGCCAATGGCAACAGCATATCCATAACACCGGTGGTTTCTGCCACAAGAAACATAGCCATTAACGGGGCTTTTGCTGTGCCTGCCATTACTCCGGCCATCCCGATAAATGCAAGAGTGCCAACGGGTAAAGTCATACCAAACAAAATATTGATGCTCTGTGCAAAAACAAGTCCTACGACTGCACCGGCAAACAATGTCGGTGCGAAATCTCCGGCCACACCGCCGCCGCTATTGGTGCTTGAAGTTGCAAATGCTTTAAGCATCATTATGCCAAAAGCATATAGTACTAACATTGAGGCACTCCGGGTCGCAAAATAGCATATGCTGGTATTGGCGATTGTGGTATAATGATTGTTGATTATATCGGAAACGATTCCATAGCCTTCACCATACAATGGCGGGAAAACAAATATAAGCACTCCGATTGTCAGTCCCGCAATAATGTTTTTTACCCAATGGTTGGGGATTGCGGTAAGGTACTCTCTAACTTTGCGCATTATCAAAGAGTAGTAAACCGAATATAGTCCACATATCACGCCAAGCGGTATGACCCAAATTAAAATTGAAGGATCAAATGGTGCGTGACAGGAAAAATCAATGTTTACATTGAACCCGGTGCATATGAATGTCGTAAGGCCGGCAGTGGAACATGCTATGACCAAAGCTATAACCCCGGTTGTGGTAAAAGCTATTTGCAAAATTTCCAACGCAAACATAATACCTCCAATTGGGGCTATAAAGATGCCGGCTATTCCGGCTCCTGCTCCGCAGGCCACAAGTGTAATTAGTGTATTGTTTGAAAATCCGAATAATCTTCCCAGATTACTTCCCACTGCAGCTCCGGTGTAGGCAATAGGTCCTTCGGCTCCCGCACTGCCTCCAAACCCCAGTGAGAAAGTGTTGGCAATAATGGGGCTGAACACAAGTTTTGGCGATAAAACAGGATTATGGTTGGCGAGATTATGTTGCAATTGCTCAACACCATGACTCAACTTTTGATGAACTACATATCGCTGAAAGATAGCGGCCAACAATATGCCGATTACCGGGAGAATTATATAAATCCAATTGCCCGTACTCACTTCAACATTTTGGGTCATGAGCATGGATAAAGCGGCAATCATGCGTTTGAGTACAAAAGCAAGGCCTCCGGAAATCAGCCCTATTATGAAAGCTGAAAGGTACAATTTTCCGGGTCGGGAACTTATGGCTCTCAAGCGTGCAAATATTGATGAGTGTTTTGAAACGACATCCATATTATCTAAACACCAATGCTATAAAAGGTGTTTTGACATCATGGCATTTATTGTTTTTTCAATTCCCAAAACGCTACGGCAGCTGCAGCAGCCACATTCAAGGAATCAACATGATGACTCATAGGAATCTTTACTACGTAATCCGCCTCATCAATTACTTTTTGAGAGAGCCCATCACCTTCAGTGCCCATGATTATAGCAAGTTTGTTTTCTGCTCGCAATATCGGATTGTCAATGCTTATAGAATTATCAGTCAATGCCATTGCAGCTGTTTTAAAGCCAAGATTTGACAATTCACCGATATTGTCAATCCATGTCCATGGTACAAGGAATACACTTCCCATACTCACACGTATTGACCGTCTGTTTAGAGGGTCACAGGAAGTACGAGTCAGCAGTACAGCGTCTATGCCAAGCGCAGCGGCTGACCGGAATATAGCTCCTATGTTGGTGGTATCGGTAACGGAATCTATTACCACTACCCTTCCCGCACCTTGGCATATTTTCCCCACCGGAATCATTTCAGGTCTATGCATTGCACACAGCACTCCACGTGTGAGTTTATAGCCGGTAATTGCAGTAAGCAGTTCACGCTCACCCGTAAGCACCGGAATGTCTTTGCACATGCTGATAATCTCAGCTGCATCACCCAAAATATGCTTGCGTTCACAAAGTAACGCCATTGGACGGTAGCCGGTTTCAAAAGCCACTTTTATCACTTTCGGACTTTCGGCTATGAACAATCCGTATTCCGATTCTATGCTTTGGCGCAGTTGCGCTTCAGTAAGTTTTGCAAATATCGCGGCGAGTGGATGGGAGTCAAGCGATTTAAGTGTAATAAGATTCATTCAGAATTTTTTTCGTTTGATTTTACCGGATGTTGTACGCTCGAATTTAGGAAGCCAAATGGCGGATTTGGGCGTGTGATATTTTTGAAGCAACAGAGCTGCGTATTTGATATATTCTGCAGCTTTACCGTTGTCCGTGCCTTCAAGGACCAAAATAGGAACTGCACCCCATTTGCTATGAGGCATAGAACTTATGTAAAAAGGTACAGGTATTACATTGGCGAGGATTGCCTCATCTTCTTCGGGATGGATTTTAATCCCTCCGGAGTTGATTACATTGTCATAACGTCCAAGCCATTGAAATTTTATGTCAGATATAAGGTTGACTTTGTCATTGGTCTGCAATGATACAAACGACATTTTATCACTGTTGATTGTAAGGCATCCTCGGCTGTCAACTGAGAATTTGAATCCCGGCAATGCTTCGTAATATTCGCTTGAGATATGTCGTAGCGCCACATGACTGCATGTCTCCGTCATGCCGTATGTAGCCCAAGCATTAATGCCTGCATCAACCAACGCTTGTTGCTGTTGAGATGACATTGGTGCTCCGCCTACTATGACATGCTTGAACTTATGCGACCACGATTCTTGTATCAACGATGGTATCTGAGACGGCACAATTGCAACCAAATCAGTATCTGTCGGAATCTCCACTCCGCATAATATGTCATTGCCTGGCCGTAAGACCGTCAAATCGGCTCCTGAAACTATAGCACGCACAATCATCATTTTACCGGCAATATAATCAACAGAAATCGGTAAAAGCAGATGGCTGTTGCTGCTTATTCCGAAGAATTTGCAAGTGGCCTTTGCTGACACTTCCATGTCGGTTTTTTTTAGCTGCACTTGCTTAGGCGCGCCGGTAGAGCCTGATGTATGGGCAGTGACGGTTGGTGAAGCAGATTCCCATTCGTTTATGAATCCGGCAGCAGTGCCGGTTAGGTCGTAAATAGCCATTATGCTTTTACCCAATTAAGTTGACTATAATCCCAACATCCATTTGCGTCATACGAAAGGTTCTCCCCTACCAAAGTTAATGGAGACGGAATGTTGTTGGTGTACAGCGCTCCTGTTCCAAGGCCCTGAGGCATTTCAGGATTGTAATCCGAGACCCAATTGGCGATTGCATCAAGGCCCACATTGCTTTCAAGCGCGGATGTCGCCCACCAGTTTATGCCATAGTAACGAGCAAGTTCAATCCATTCGTCGCTACCGCTTAACCCGCCACATAAAGTGGGTTTGAGTATGATGTATTGAGGGTGAATGGCCTTCAACAGGGCTTCCTTTTGAGTACGTTGCTTAATGCCAATCAATTCTTCGTCAAGGGCTATTGGTATGGGTGATTTTTTGCATATTTCACTCATTTTTTGCCATTGCCCCTGTCTTATGGGTTGCTCAATGGAGTGTATGTCGTATTTTGCCAACTGATCAAGTTTCTCTAATGCATTATGTGGCTGAAAAGCACCGTTAGCATCAAGTCTCAATTCAATTTGTGCACGGGAATATTGAGATCTTATAGCCGCCAATATCTCCAGTTCGCGGTTGAAATCTATGCCTCCTATTTTCAGCTTAATGCACTTAAATCCCAGATTTAATTTCTCTTCTACACGATGCAGCATCTCATCTTGCGTACCCATCCACACGAGTCCGTTAATGATTATTGACAATTCACCCTTATGCCATCGGGTTTTGATGTTGTTTAACTGTGACATGGCACTTTCTATTCCGAATTTAATTGATGGAAAGTCCGTAAGGTCTGGCATATTGCCATTGCTGATTCTATGGCAAATTTCAATTAGTTTATTCTCGTAATTTGCGCTCCAGTCA
>UMBR01044706.1_pt1 | contig 22026 bp, 8 predicted proteins | sample 1964011 | NCBI WGS metagenome assembly UMBR01 (sample SAMEA4835946, study PRJEB28245) | human gut metagenome | biome: gut microbiome; material: fecal sample | place: Denmark | collected 2008
GTGGAGGTGTCGTTCTGATCGGTACACAGCTTGTACCATTACTGGCGAATTTGTTTTAGCCGGGGCAGTAGGAAAGGAGAACACGCATGGATAAGATTTTTGAGTCCATAGAAGAATGGATGCGTAACCTCCTTACAGGCATGGTCAGCTCAAACCTGACGAACATGTTTACCGATGTGAATGAAAAAACCGGTGATATTGCAAGTCAGGTTGGGCAAACGCCCCAGGGCTGGAGTGGCAGTATTTTCAGCTTGATCCAAAATCTGTCGGATTCTGTGATCGTACCGATTGCCGGAATGATCATAACCTTTGTGTTGTGCTATGAGCTGATTTCCATGCTCACCGAAAAGAATAACATGCATGATATAGATACATGGATGTTTTTCAAATATTTCTTCAAGATGTGGGTTGCAGTATGGTTCGTAAGCAATGCTTTTACGATCACAATGGCAATTTTTGATGTTGGACAGAATGTAGTGAACCGGGCTGCAGGTGTTATCAACCAGCAGACGGCAATCAATATTGATTCGGTAATCACCTCGATGGAGACAGCAATGGAATCAATGGAAATAGGAGAGCTGATTATACTGGCACTGGAAACGCTTCTGGCGAGTCTGTGCCTAAAGGTTATATCCGTTTTTATAACGGTTATTTTGTATGGCCGTATGATAGAAATTTATCTGTATTCGTCAATCGGTGCAATTCCATTTGCCACTATGAGCAATCGGGAATGGGGACAGATTGGCAGCAATTATTTAAGAGGATTGTTTGCACTGGCATTTCAGGGATTTTTTATTATGGTGTGTGTGGGCATTTACTCTGTATTGGTTGCCAACATACAGGTATCAGACAATGTGCATACAGCGCTGCTCAGTGTAATGGCTTATACAGTAATACTGTGCTTTAGTCTTATGAAAACAGGTAATTTCTCAAAGAGCATCTTTAATGCACACTAAATGTGGAAAAGGAGACGATGAAAATGGCTTTTGTATCAGTACCAAAAGATCTGACAAAAGTAAAAAATAAAATTATTCTCAATCTTACAAAACGACAGCTCATCTGCCTTGGTATTGCAGCGGCAGTAGGGCTTCCGTTTTATTTCCTGTCAAGGGGATTGATTGGTTCGAGTAATGCGGCAACCGGAATGTGTCTGTTGATGCTTCCGGCTTTTTTATTTGCCATGTATGAGAAAGATGGACTTCCTTTAGAGAAAGTCCTCAAAAATGTGATTACAGTAAAACTTATCCGTCCTCCGGTACGGAAGTATGAGGTGGAAAACCTCTATGAAAAAAAGAGAATTCTGACAAAATCGAAAGGAGGTACCGTTCGTGGAAAAAGTAAGAAACGATAAAGAAGAATTTTCCCATCTGGATGACTGGTGGTTGGATGAAGAGGATTCTGCTGATGGTTTACCAGTGTTTGATCCGGACGAGACAGAAGATTATGCAAAGGACAGACAGCGTTTGACGGGAGTACCGATGGTTACGGGGTATGAAGCACTGGAGCGACACCGAGGTGTCCGCAGACCAAGACGTAAATTAAGCAGACGGGAAAAACATGCCTGGAAAAAAGCCCAGAAATATGAATTGAAATTACATAAGGCACACGAAAAGGAAGAAAGAAAACTTGCGAAGCAGGCGGCAAAACAGGCTGCTCGTGAAGAAAAGGCGGCACAGAAACAGGCAAAGAAAGCAGAAAGGCATAAAAAAAAGACAAAGCCGCCGGGTTCTGTAAAATCCAGTGGGAAAAAAGGTGTTGCAAAGAAAATATCCAGCACGAATAAAGACAGTAGAAATAAAGGGAAAAACATTACCGCACAGCAGTCCATTCCATACAGGGAAATGGGAAAAGACGGAATCTGTCGTGTGGAAGATGGTTACTATTCTAAAACAATCCGCTTTTATGATATTAACTACCAGTTAGCTCAGAATGAGGATAAAAATGCGATTTTTGAGAACTGGTGTGATTTCCTGAATTATTTTGACAGCACCATCCATTTTCAGTTGTCCTTTATCAATCATCACAGCAACATGACGGAATATGAAGATGTGATCCGTATTAAAAAGCAGAATGACAGTTTTGATGATCTGCGTATGGAGTTTGCCCAGATGCTTAGAAATCAGTTGGCAAAAGGAAATAATGGTCTTATCAGAACCAAGTATATTACGTTTGGGATTGAAGCTGACAATATCCGGGAAGCAAAACCAAAACTGGAACGTATCGAAACAGACATACTCAATAATTTTAAGGTTTTCGGGGTATCTGCATATCCGTTAAATGGTGCGGAGCGTTTGCAGATCATGTATGAAACATTCAACCAGAATGTCAAAGTACCATTCAGATTCAGCTATGATGATATGCTGCGTACCGGGCTGAACACAAAGGATTATATTGCACCATCCAGTTTCCTGTTCAAAAATGGAAAGGATTTTCAGATGGGAGATACCGTCGGAGCAGTATCTTATCTGCAGATTTTGGCACCAGAGCTGACAGATAAAATGCTTGCTGAATTTCTGGAAATGGACTGTAACCTGCTTGTTAATCTGCATATCCAGTCCATCGACCAGATGAAAGCAATCAAGCTGGTAAAGAGTAAGGTTACTGACATTAACCGTATGAAAATTGAGGAACAGAAAAAAGCGGTACGCTCCGGATATGATATGGATATTATCCCGTCTGATCTGAATACATACGGTGGGGAAGCGAAAAGACTTCTGGAAGATTTACAGTCAAGGAATGAGAGAATGTTCCTTGTAACTGTGGTGTTCTTAAATACAGCGAAAAATAAACAGGAGTTGGAAAATGTGGTATTTCAGACAGCAGGCATTGCACAGAAATATAACTGTGCATTGAAAAGACTGGACTATCAGCAGGAACAGGGGCTTATGAGTAGTTTGCCGCTTGGAAGAAACTGGATTCCGATCAAGCGGGCGTTGACTACTACATCAACAGCTATTTTTGTCCCATTTACAACTCAAGAACTGTTTATGGGTGGGGAATCTATCTATTATGGGTTAAATGCGCTGTCTAATAATCTGATCATGGCAGATCGGAAAAAATTGAAGAATCCAAATGGGCTGATACTTGGTACTCCTGGATCTGGTAAATCCTTTGCGGCAAAAAGAGAGATTACTAATGTATTTATTGTCACAAAAGACGACATTATCATCTGCGATCCGGAGGGAGAATATTTTCCACTAGTCCGGGCATTTAACGGGCAGGTTATCCGTATTTCTCCGACCAGTCATGATTACATCAATCCAATGGATATTAACATCAATTATGCGGATGATGACGATCCGCTATCTCTGAAATCAGATTTTATCCTTTCACTTTGTGAACTGGTAGTAGGAGGGAAAAACGGTCTGGAACCAGTGGAAAAAACAATCATTGACCGATGTGTACGTCTGGTATATCAGGACTATCTTGCTGATCCGGTTCCGGAGAAAATGCCAATCCTGGAAGATTTATATAATCTGCTTCGCAAACAGGAAGAGGCAGAGTCGCAGAGGCTGGCAACGGCACTGGAAATCTATGTAAATGGTTCCCTGAAGGTGTTTAATCACCGTACAAATGTAGAGTTGAACAATCGTCTGGTATGTTTCGATATTAAAGACCTTGGTAAACAGCTAAAAAAACTTGGCATGTTGATTGTTCAGGATCAGGTTTGGAACAGGGTAACAGTCAACCGTTCTGCCCATAAATCCACCAGATATTATATTGATGAGTTTCATCTGTTGCTGAAAGAGGAACAGACAGCAGCATACAGTGTGGAAATCTGGAAGAGATTCCGTAAGTGGGGCGGTATCCCGACTGGTATCACACAGAACGTAAAAGATCTGCTTGCTTCAAGGGAAATCGAGAATATCTTTGAAAACTCGGACTTTATCCTGATGCTCAACCAGGCATCCGGGGATCGACAGATTCTGGCAAAACAGCTTAATATTTCAACACACCAGCTTTCCTATGTAACAAACAGTGGAGAGGGAGAAGGGCTGATTTTTTATGGAAATACAATTATTCCATTTAAGGACAGATTCGATAATACCCTTATGCTTTATGCGTTAATGTCATCGAAACCAGAAGATGTAGAGAAGCGTGAAAAACTCGGCATCAAAGGCAGAGACGATAGTTAAAGGGGTGACAGCAGAGCATGAGAAAATGGGTGGCAGGATTGTTACTTTCTATATCTGTTATATTGCTTACGATCAGTCTGTATTTCTTAATGGGATTTTTTATGCAGGAAAGACAGGATAATCAGTTACAGCAGGAACTGCAGGAGCTAATGCAGAAAAGAGAGGATGAACCGGAAGAAGATGTTTCCGGCGATTCTTTGATAGAGGTGGACGCTGGAATTTTGGCATTGCATGAAGAAAATCCGGATTGTATTGGCTGGCTGACCATTGATGGAACGCAAATAGACTATCCGGTCATGTACCGGCCCGAAGATAAAAATTATTATCTGCATCGGGATTTCAATGGGGAATATTCTGCAAATGGATGTTTATTTCTGGCAGAGGAATGTGTACCAGGGGATTCGGACAATCTGATCATATATGGACATCACATGAACAGTGGGAAGATGTTTGCTGACCTTGAGAAATATAAGGACGAAGGATTTTACGAAGAACATCCGACAATCCTGTTCCGCACGATATGGGGAAATGAACAGTATCAGATATTTGCAGCATTTACAACGCCCGTTTATACAGGAAATGATTTTGATTATTACAGTTTTATCAAAGCTGGAACAGTGGCTGATTATAAAAAATTTATTGCTTCCGTTAAGGAAAAATCACTTTATCAAACAGGAACAACAGCAAAATACAGAGATAAGTTACTTACACTGTCTACTTGTGAGTATTCCCAGAAAAATGGGCGTATGGTACTGGTTGCAAAGAAAAATAACGGAAAATTATCATAGATCAGGAGATGATGACCATGCAGGAGCATGAATATAAAGCAAGGGACAAGACTGTCCAGAAGATGAGCCGGGATGGACTCAGGGAAAAAAATCTCCGCAGTAAAAAGGAAAAGCGGATTACCGGACGTGAGACAGATGAGAAGAAAACAGCCGGACACAGGGAACAGGAGCTGGACTTTGGAAAGGTCAGAAAAACTTATACTGCAGAAGAAACAGTTGAGGGAGTGAAAGAAGGAAAACACAGACTGCAGTCCAGACACGCTTTTCTGGAACAGGAAGAAATTGCGGAAGCGGAGGAAATGGAAAACTCAGAAATGAGTGATGATAAAGCAGGCGGGGAGAAATCTCCGCCTGTTTCACGTTCCAGACTTCGGAAAGATAGTATCCGGGGGCATCCGGAACGGAAATTTGAACGTGATTCTGAAATAACAGAACCGGACAGGCAAAACCGAAAGAAAAAGATGGTCACAGCCTATGCAGCAAAAGAGCAGAAACTCTACCATGAAAAGGCAGAAGTTGATGAAAAATCAATGGAAGACTTTCGGGAAGAGATCAAAAGCAAGACAAAAAGGGAACAGATACGAAAAGAACAGAAGAAATCAAAATCCCGGCTTTCCTTTGAAGATGAAAGCAAAGGTGTGATTCCTGGCAGTGGGATGGCAAAAAGGGGAGCTTCCGCCGTTTCGGAAACGGTATCTGATTATAGTCAGAAAAAGGTCAGAGAAGATACCGATGATAATGCTGCCCTTGATGCGGCAGATCAGATGGAACTTGCAGGAGAAAGTCTTGCAAGAAAGTCTATCTACGTTCGGGAACGATTGAAAGAGAACCGACAGAGAAATAATCGGTTAAAGGAATCTGTTCTGGAAGAAACAGAAAAATTCCGCTTGCAGTTTGGCACCAGTGCTTCCAATGAGGCGAAAAAGGCGGTTCAGAAAGAAGCAGAGCAGAAAAAACAGACTGCCCTAAAGAAATTATTGCAGAAAAAGCGTTACCAGAAGCAGTATCAGGCTGCGAAACAGGGAAAGGCTGTGAAAGACGCAGTGCTTGTAAATGCACAGCGATTTACAGAAAAAGCCAAAGCTGCGGTCAAGGAAATTGTGGCACAGAACAGAAATATCCTCTTGTCCATAGGAGTTCTGGTTCTGCTGTTTGCGTTGATGGTAACAAGTCTGTCAAGCTGTGCTGCGTTATTCCAGGGCAGTTCCAATGCTATTATTTCTACCAGTTATTCCAGTGAGGATGAAGATATTTATGCTGCGGAAAATGCTTATGTGGCATTGGAAAATGCACTGAATGAGCAGATCAATCAGATGAAGGCAAACCATTCCGACTATGATGAGTTCCAGTTCCAGATTGATGAGATCGGACACAACCCGTATCAGCTTATTTCTTATCTGACAGTCAAGTATGGCGGTTTTACCTATGCAGAGGTTGCAGATGAGATTCAGAAGATTTTTAAGGAACAGTATGGCTTATATACGGATTCAACACGGGAAACCGTAACAGAAAAGAAAACGGTCAGAGTTGGAGAATCACTGGGACAGGTTGTAACCAGTGGATATTGTAACTGCCCGATTTGTTGCGGACAGTGGAGTGGAGGCCCGACTGCAAGTGGAGCGTATCCACAGGCGAATCACACGATTGCGGTGGATGCTTCTAATCCATTTGTGCCAATGGGAACTCATGTCATTATGAATGGTGTGGAGTATGTAGTTGAGGATACAGGAAATTTTGCACAGTATGGTGTGCAGTTTGATGTATTCTACGGCGATCACGCTTCTGCGTCAGCACATGGGCATCAGACCTGGGAAGCATACATAGCAGACAGCAATGGAAGTCAGGAAGTGGAAGTAACGACAACAAGAGAAGTGAACCGGCTGGATGTAACACTTACGAACCATAACCTGGATGCAGTTTTAAGAAACCGTATGACAGATAAGGAACAGGAGCAGTATGACGCTTACAACAAATACTATGGAAATCGTGATTATCTGTTTGACCTTAACACAATTCCGACAGGTGGGGCAGGTTTTGGATATGATATTCCGGCAGAAGCACTTTCTGATCCGCAGTTTGCCAAGATGATCCGGGAAGCGGAAAAATATCTTGGTTATCCGTATGTCTGGGGCGGTGCATCGCCATCTACCAGTTTTGACTGCTCTGGTTTTGTATGCTGGGTAATCAATAATTGCGGAAATGGATGGAACGTGGGAAGAACAACAGCGGACGGGCTTCGTTCTTATTGTTCCTATGTATCTCCATCTGATGCAAAGCCGGGAGATCTAATCTTTTTCCAGGGAACTTATGATACGCCGGGAGCGAGCCATGTTGGAATTTATGTAGGAAATAACATGATGATTCATTGTGGAAATCCGATTCAATATACAAGCATTGCAAGTTCTTACTGGCAGCAACATTTTATGGCATTTGGCAGAATTCACTAGAAGGGAGCGAACAAGAGATGAATATGCGATTAAAAAAGGTTCTGGATGATATTCAGAAAACTGAAAACAAGATTCTGGAACTGCAGGAGCATGTAAGGCAACTGAGAATCCAGAAAAAGCAGATGGAAGATGCAGAAATCATTAAGGCAATCCGTTCCATGAAAATGGATAGCCGAAAGATGCTGACTTTTCTGGATGGAATTCAGAACGGAACAGTTACCATGCAGTTTGATGAAGAGGGCAATCTTTCTATGGATAATTCTGAAACGGGTATAAAGAAAGAAGAAAATATGGATAGCGAAATGTCAACCGGACTGATAGAAGAAAGAGAGGATTTGGAAGATGAAGAATAAAGTAATGAAAAAAGTTTTAATGATTATGCTGTCGGCAACGATGCTGATTGGTTCTGCCAGCGTGACCGCATTTGCACAGGCAAATGAAAACGCAGAGCAGACTGAAACTGCGGAACAGGTGATAGAAGAACAGCCGGCGGAGCAGCCTGCCACAGAGGGAACACCATTTTCCACGCCGGGAAACGGACAGCTTGTGGATGATAAGGAGAATGACAGCTCCAAGCAGTTTCTGACTGTCCAGACAAAGAATGGAAATACCTTTTATATGGTTATTGATCGTTCCGGTACTTCCGAAAATGTGTATATGATGTCACTGGTAGATGAACAGGATCTGGCAGAGTTCTTAGATGAAAATGAGGAAACCGAGAAAAAAGAGGAATCTGCAGTTGTTCTTCCGGAAATAACCACAACACCAGAACCGGAAACTACCGTACAGCCAGAAACAGAAGTAAAACCGGAATCCAGTGGTAATAAAATGTTTGGTTCTGCAGTTCTGGGTGGAGGCATTGTACTTGTATTCGGTGGTTTAGCTGCTTTTGCTTTAAGTAAATTCCGAAAGAAAAAAGAGGACGGAATTGTAGAGGAAGGTCTGGAATTTGCTGATGACAGTTACATCAATGAAGATGAAGAAAATGCAGAAGATCAGCAGAAATAACAAAAGATCATAAGGTATGGAGAAAGGGCAGTTCTTTATGGACTGCCTTTTTGACAGGAACAGGAGGAAAACATGGCGAAATTTTTAGTGATTGCAGAGAAACCGAGCGTGGCACAGAGCCTTGCAAAAAATTTATCTGCTTATCAGAGAGAGGACGGGTATCTGGAGGGGAACAGTTGCATTGTCAGTTGGTGTCTGGGACACCTGGTAGAATATGCACCACCGGAATTTTATGACGAAAAATATGCAAAATGGCAGTTTGAGGATTTGCCGATCATCCCGGAAGTATGGAAAGTACAGGTATCAGAAGATAAAAAGAAGCAGTTTGAAGTGTTGTGCAGCTTAATGAACCGGGAAGATGTAGCGTATCTGGTCAATGGCTGTGATGCTGGAAGAGAAGGAGAACTGATTTTTAAAAGAGTTTATGATCTGGCAGACTGTCGAAAACCAGTGAAACGTCTGTGGATCAGCTCAATGGAAGATGAAGCGATTCAGAAAGGCTTTCAGTCCTTAAATGATGGGAGAGAATATGCAGGGCTTTGTAATGCTGCAGTATGCAGGGCACAGGCGGACTGGCTGATTGGAATGAACGCAACGAGAGCTTACACAACCAGATATTTCAAACGTCTGGTAGTTGGCAGAGTGCAGACACCAACGCTTGCCATGCTGACGGAAAGAAAAGAGAAAATTGAGCATTTCAAGAAAGAAGCCTATTATAAGGTTTCCCTGTCAGATGGGAAACTTACGGTAACATCAGAGAGTATCCCGTCAGAAATGGATGCGGAAGAATTAAGAAAACTTTGTGATGGGACAGAAGCACTGGTTACAAGGGTAAAAAGAGAACAGAAAAAGACTTTCCCGCCAAAACTTTATGATCTGACCAGTCTGCAGAGGGAAGCAAATCGTTTTTTCGGATACACTGCCCAGAAGACACTGGATATGCTGCAGGAGCTGTACGAAGAAAAGATGGTTACCTATCCGAGAACAGACAGTCAGTATGTAACCGAAGATATGAAAGAAACGGTAAAAATGCTTGCCGAAGGCATGGCAGATTTTCTTCCGTTTCTGGAATTTGGACAGATTATGGGAAACATAAATCGTGTGGTTAATAATGCAAAGGTATCTGATCATCATGCAATACTGCCGACAAAAGAAGCAATGGAAAAAGGCATGGGAGGACTTTCCAGTGGAAAGAAAAATCTGCTGATGCTGATCGGACAGCAGCTTGTTCAGGCAACAGGGGAAGAGTACCTTTATGAGCAGACAGAAATTTCCGTACAGTGCAAAGAACATGAATTTACTGCAAAAGGAAAGCTGCCTGTGCAGATGGGCTTCAAAGAAGTGGAAGAAGCCTTTCGGAAATACTGTGTAAAGGATAAGAAATCTGATGAACCGGATAATAAGACAGAACTTCCAGAAGGATATGAGGAAGGAATGACTCTTGCGTCTGTGAAAGCAGAGAAGAGTACACATTACACTTCTCCGCCGAAGATGTTTACCGAAGATACCCTGCTTGCTGCAATGGAAACAGCAGGGAATAAGGAATTTGATTCTGAAACAGAGAAAAAAGGACTTGGGACACCGGCAACCAGAGCTAATATTATAGAGAAGCTGGTAGCTTCGGGGTACGCAGAACGTAAAGGAAAACAGATTCTTCCTACAGTGGCAGGATGTGAGTTGATTCATGTAATGCCGGAGAATCTGAAATCTGCAAGTCTGACAGCAGAATGGGAGAATCAGCTTCTGATGATGGAAAAGGGAAAAATCCAGGAAGATGAATTTATGAATGGGATTGTATTCCTGATTAATGAGATTCTTTCTTTGTGCAGGGCGATCCCGGAAGAAGAACGGAATCGTTTTCAGACTGCAAGGGAAGTAATTGGAAAATGCCCAGTGTGTGGTTCTGACGTATACGAGGGAAAGACCAATTATTACTGCTCTGACAGAAGCTGTCAGTTTGCTCTGTGGAAGTCGAACCGCTTTCTGGAAAGTATGAAAAAGTCGATGGATAAAAAGATGGCGGTGGAGCTTCTGAAAAAGGGGCGTACCCATGTGAAAGGATTGTACTCCAAGAAAAAAGACAGCAAATTTGATGCCGATCTGGTACTAGGGCTGGAAGATGGAAAAGCCAGATTCAGTCTTGAGTTTCCTAAAAAGAAGAAATAAAGCACAGACGGAAGGAGGAATGAGTTATGGCTCATTTAGATGAGATACGGGGACTTGCAGAATATCATGCAACCCGTATCAGCAGTTCACCGCGAGATTGGATGAATTATCTGGATACTGCAGCCAGGCTGTATCGGTATCCATTTATGGATCAGCTTTTGATCCACGCACAGCGTCCAAAAGCAACTGCCTGTGCTTCTTTGGAATTATGGAATGAAAAAATGCTGCGGTGGGTAAATCGAGGAGCAAAGGGAATTGCTCTTTTAGATGAAACTATGCAGAAAACAAGATTCCGGTATGTATTTGATATTCAGGATACTCATAAGGTAAAAGGTGGAAGAACACCGTATTTGTGGCAGTTACAGGAGAAACAACAAGATGCCTTATTAAACCATTTAGAAGAAGTTTACGGACTGGAAGCTAAGGATGCAGGCAATCTTTCTGATGCACTGATGGCAACAGCAAAATACATGGTGGAAGAAAACCTGGATGAATATCTGGATGGCTTGACGTATGTGACAGAAGGAACGTACCTGGAGGAGCTGGAAGAAGATACCATCCGCAGCGAATTTCGCAGTCTGTTGACAGACAGCATTTATTATACGCTGGCTTCCAGATGTGGGCTTGATCCGTTGGAACGGCAGGAAGAAATGGACTTTGTACATATCACAGATTATAACAGCTTATCAGTGCTGACATTTATTGGAAATGCAACGAGCATGGCCAGTGAGTCTGTGTTAGTGGATATTGGAAGATTTGTACACCGTATTTCATTAGAAGAAATGAAAAAGGGTATTGAAAATTCGGAAGAAAGGAATTATAATAAATTTAACACGTTAATTCGCGAAAGCGAAGAGAATAACAACAGAATCATAGAAAACGAATATCCACAGGAAAATGAAGGAGGAAATGAGCATGGAACTGACATATCATCGCAAAGGGGATTATCTGTTTCCGAATCTGACAATCCAGGAGACAGAAGCACAGATTGGGAAATACGGAATGCTGCGAAGGACATTTCTGAAAGAACACAAGAACAGCCTGTATCAGAGTCTGTTGCTGACAGGGAAATTGAACAGCCATCTGGAAGAAATCGAGAAAACAGCACAGAAGAGATTGGAAGTACAGATGGAGAAACTTTTGGAGAAGAATCCGGCACCGTCGAAAGAGGAGAACCCGATGGCGTGGACAGCCCATATGAACAGTCTGACGGCAACAGCGGAAGAGAGCATCTTGTCGGAATTGGTATACAGCTAATTGAAGATACAAGTGAAGATCAGTTAAGTAAAGCAGAGGAAGAAATTGCCTCTGCTTTATCTTTGCCCGAACTTCCATCTGTAAATGAACAGAAAAGGGAAATCGAAAACAGAATAGCTGCCCGCTATGCCGGGGAGATTGCCATTCCAAGTGAAGTGGTTGATGAGGTTTTAAGAACCGGGGGAAACCGAAGTAAAAGCCAGCTTCGTATTATCTATAATTTTATGAGTGAACAGACACCGGAAGAATATACGGAGTTTGTAAAGCGGGAGTATGGAACTGGTGGAAAAGGTTTTGAAATCAATGGCATGGAATATTCTGTCTGGTTTGACGAAACGGGATTGCAGATTGCAGTAGGGCATACCGTTACCGATCAGATTCTGGATAAAGCGTTTTTATCCTGGGAAGATGTGAGTGGACGTATCCATCAGCTTTTGAAACAGGGCGAATATGCACCGCAGTCGGTACTGGATGTTGCAAGGGAAAATGCAGTAAAGGAACATGCACAGTCACTTGCCTATATGAAAGCAGACATGGCAGAGGGTGTGGCAGAACTTGTTTTTGATGAAGAAGATTTACCATATCTTCGCAGTATTTATCCGGAAATAACAGATTATCTGGAAGAGAAACTGACAGATCCGCAGTGGTTGACAGATCTGAATGAGCGTCTGGAAGGACTGGCAATGGCTTATGAGGAAGATAAAAGTATTATGCGGTTCCGCACCTATAATCCGGTCAGAATATCCGGTCAGTTTCAGAAATTTGCTGCAGAAGTAATTCCATACAGTGCAAGAGATGAATTCGCATGGCAGGAACATAAGGTGTTTATTACCCAAGATGAAATAGATGCTTTTCTTGCCGGTGGAGGTCCGTATTCGGATGGAAGGCTTTATACCTATTCTTTTTATCTTCTGAATGAAGATGATAAGGCAAGGACAGATTTTATCAAGGAAAAATATGGGATAGGCGGTCAGAGCCATGCTTTATGTGGGGCAGATAATTCACATGCAGATTATGACGGGAAAGGGTTGAAGCTGGAGAGAGGGGACTATGGGAATCCAGATACTTCGGTGTTGCTGCCCTGGGCAAAAGTGGCAAAAAGAATCGGCTACCTGATTGATAACCAGCAGTTCTTACGTTCCGCAGATTATTCCCGTATGCCGGAATATGAGAGGGAACGGATTGCAGGAAAAGTGATCAGCTTTTATGCAAGACTGCCAGAAGAAATCGAGCGTCCGTTTAAGCAGGATTTCTTTAATGAAGAAGCAAGAAAAGAACTTCCTGTTATGCTGAATGATTCGGAGCAGTCGCAGAAATTATTACAGGCGATGGATGATGCTCTGGCGATGCTGCCATTGGATTTTGAATCAGTAAATGAAACTTATGAGAAGAAATTACAGCTTTTGACGGAAGTACATCAGTATGTAGAGGGTAGCTATACGATTTTTCCGGCACAGGAAGTACCAGATCAGGCAGATGGCTTAAATGGATATCAGATGTCTTTATTTGATATTGTGAGTGCTTCCGAACCAGAAGAAGATATAGAAGATGCGGAACCGGAGCAAATTATCAGTGAACCAGAAGCAGAACCGGAAATAAAAACAGAGGAAGAAACAGGACCGGAAGATATAAAAGAACAGATTGTAGAGCAGGAACCTCATAATTTCCATATTACGGACGATGATCTTGGCTCTGGCGGTCCGAAGGCAAAGTTTAAAGCAAATATGGAAGCTATCCGGCTGTTGAAAGAACTGGAACAGGAGCAGAGATTGGCAACACCGGAAGAACAGGAAGTGTTGTCAAGATATGTTGGCTGGGGCGGTATTCCACAGGCTTTTGAAGAAAGAAACAGTGCTTGGGCAGAGGAATACACGCAGTTAAAAGGAGTCCTTACATCAGAAGAATACAGTGCAGCAAGGGCGTCAACCCTGAACGCTTTTTATACTTCCCCGACAGTCATCAAAGCAATGTATGAAGCACTTGACAACATGGGACTGAAACAGGGAAATATCCTGGAGCCATCCTGTGGAGTAGGTAACTTTATGGGACTTTTACCGGAAAGCATGAGTGCCACAAATATGTACGGCGTGGAGCTTGATCCGGTTTCCGGGCAGATTGCAAAACAGCTTTACCAGAAGAATAGGATTGCAGTACAGGGATTTGAGGAAACCAGTTACCCGGACAGCTTTTTTGACTGCGTGATTGGAAATGTACCGTTTGGGGCATATCAGGTCAGTGACCGCAAATATGACAGATACCACTTTATGATCCATGATTATTTTATTGCAAAATCCTTAGACCTGGTACGTCCGGGCGGAGTGGTGGCAGTTGTCACATCAAGCGGTACAATGGATAAACAGAATCCGGAAGTCCGACAGTATTTTGCAAACCGGGCAGACCTGCTTGGGGCAATACGCTTACCGAACAATGCTTTCCAGAGAAATGCCAATACCAGTGTGGTTGCGGATATTCTGTTTTTCCAGAAAAGGGACAGGGCTGCAATTACAGAACCAGACTGGGTACAGTTAAAAACTACACCGGAAGGCTATACAGTCAATTCCTATTTTGCTGATCATCCGGAAATGGTGCTTGGAGATTTTACAACAGAAAGTACCCAGTACGGAAAACAGGAAGTGACAGTAAAGGCAAAAGAGGGAGCAGATCTGGCAGAGCAGTTAAAAGAAGCGGTAAAGCATATCCAGGGAACCATCACAGAGCAGGAGATTTCGGATACGGAACTGGAAGAACAGGTGGTATCCATACCGGCAGATCCGAACATTAAGAACTTTAGCTTTGCACTTGTCGGAGAGGATATTTATTACAGGGAAAATTCTGTTATGAATAAGATGGAACTTCCCGTTGTGACAGGCGAACGTGTCAGGGGCATGGTTGCCATCCGGGATGCAACAAACAGGCTTCTGGAACGGCAGTTGGAAGAATGCAGTGATGAAGAGGTTGCCAGCTTACAGGCTGAATTGAATCAGGTTTATGACAGCTTTACTGCCAAGTATGGACTACTCAGCAGCAATGCGAATAAAAGAGCGTTCAGCATGGACAGCAGCTATTGCCTTTTAACTTCCCTTGAATTTTTGGACGAAAAGGGCGAGTTGAAGCGGAAAGCAGACATATTTACGAAAAGGACAATCCGCAGGGCAGAGCCGGTAACATCGGTAGATACTGCAAGTGAGGCACTGGCGGTATCCATCGGGGAAAAGGCAAAAGTAGATATTCCTTATATGATGGAGCTTACCGGAAAAACAGTGGAGGAGGTCACAGAGGAGCTTACGGGTGTTATCTTCAAGAATCCGCTTACGGATAAATGGGAGCCATCCGATGAGTATCTTTCCGGGAATGTCAGGGAGAAGCTGAACATTGCAAGGCAGTTTGCAGAAAACCACCCGGAATATATGATCAATGTACAGGCACTGGAACGAGTACAGCCGAAAGATCTGGATGCTTCCGAGATTGAAGCAAGGCTTGGTACAACATGGATTTCTCCAGACTATATTACAGAGTTCATGGCAGAGACATTCCATACACCACGACAGCATATCAATTATGAGCGTATCAAAGTCCAGTATGCGGAAGTGACTGGACAATGGAACATAAAAGGAAAGAATGTGGACAGCAGCAATAACCCGCTTTCTACGGCAACTTACGGAACACAGAGGGCAAATGCTTACAGGCTGTTGGAAGATGCCCTGAATCTGCGTGACACAAAAATCTATGACACAATACATGATGCAAATGGGGAACACCGGGTACTGAACCGGAAAGAAACCACCCTGGCACAGCAGAAGCAGGAACTGATCCGGGAGGAATTTAAAGAGTGGATCTTTAAGGATATGAGCCGACGGGAAACACTCTGTAAAATTTATAATGAACGGTTTAACAGCATCCGGCCAAGGGAATATGATGGCAGTCATATCCAGTTTGTGGGAATGAATCCGGAAATTAAGCTGATGGAGCATCAGAAAAATGCAGTGGCACATATCCTTTATGGAAATAATACACTGCTCGCACACTGCGTAGGTGCAGGCAAGACGTTTCAGATGATCGCAGCCGGTATGGAGAGCAAGCGTCTGGGACTGGCACAAAAGAACCTTTATGTGGTTCCAAATCATTTGCTGGAACAGTGGGGAAGCGATTTCTTACGCTTGTATCCGGGAGCAAATATTCTGGTGGCAACGAAGAAAGATTTTGAACCGGCAAACAGAAAACGGTTTTGTTCCAGAATCGCAACTGGTGATTATGATGCAGTTATCATTGCACACAGCCAGTTCGAGAAAATTCCACTTTCCAGAGAAAGACAGATTGCATTGCTGAAGGATCAGATTGCAGATATTACTTTTTCTATTGAGGCGGCAAAAGAGGAAGCAGGACAGCAATATACGGTCAAGCAGATGGAAAAGACAAAGAAAACATTGAAAGCAAAACTGGAAAAACTGAATGACCAGACACGAAAAGATGATGTGGTTACTTTTGAACAGCTTGGCATTGACAGGCTGTTTGTGGACGAGAGCCACAACTATAAGAACCTTTTTTTATACACAAAAATGCGGAATGTGGCAGGTATTTCACAGACCGATGCACAAAAAAGTTCGGATATGTTTATGAAATGCAGGTATATGGATGAGATAACCGGAGGAAAAGGAATTACGTTTGCAACGGGAACACCCGTATCAAACAGCATGACTGAGTTATACACCATTATGAGATACCTCCAGTATGATACTTTAATGAATATGGGAATGGGACATTTTGATTCGTGGGCAGCGACTTTTGGAGAAACAGTTACAGCAATCGAATTGTCACCGGAAGGGACGGGCTATCGTGCAAAAACACGATTTGCCCGTTTTTTTAATCTTCCAGAGCTGATCTCCATATTTAAAGAAGCTGCGGATATTCAGACTGCAGATATGCTGAATCTTCCTGTACCGGAAGCAGAATATATCAATGAAGTATTAAAGCCGAGCGAGGAACAGAAAGAAATGGTGGAAGCCTTTTCAGAACGTGCAGAAAAGGTTCGTGGCGGTGTGGTAGATCCAAGGGTAGATAACATGCTCAAGATTACCAATGACGGAAGAAAATGTGCATTAGACCAGAGGCTTTTAAATGATATGTTGCCGGATGCAGGGGAAAGCAAGGTAAATGCCTGTGTGGAGAATGCTTTCCAGGTATGGGAGGACGGAAAAGATACACAGGCTACCCAGTTGATCTTCTGTGACCTCAGTACACCGAAAAATGACGGAACATTCAATGTTTATGATGATGTGAGAAATAAGCTGGTAGAACGGGGTATTCCGAAAGAGGAGATCGCATTTATTCATGAGTATAATACGGAAGTAAGAAAAGCGGAGCTGTTTGCAAAGGTGCGGGCCGGACAGGTAAGAATCCTGATGGGTTCCACTCCGAAACTCGGTGCTGGTACCAACGTTCAGGACAGACTACTTGCACTGCATCATCTGGACTGTCCTTGGAAACCGTCTGACCTGGAACAGCAGGAGGGACGTATTCTCAGACAGGGAAACCAGAATGATAAGGTAAAAATCTTTCGGTATGTAACGGAAAATACTTTCGATTCGTACATGTGGCAGATTCTGGAAAACAAACAGAAGTTTATTTCGCAGATTATGACCAGTAAATCCCCGGTTCGTGCCTGTGAGGATGTGGATGATACGGCATTGTCCTATGCAGAGATCAAAGCACTGGCAACGGGTAACGAATATATTAAGGAGAAAATGGATCTGGATGTGCAGGTAAGTAAGCTGAAACTTCTGAAAGCGAACCACACCAGTCAGATCTATCGTCTGGAATCGGATATTGCAAAGCGGTATCCAGTACAGATTACCGCATTAAAAGAGAAGATTGCCGGTATGCGTGTGGATGCAGATGTAGTAAAAGGAATAGATTTACAGGATAATGACCACTTTGCAATGACAGTCGGTGGAAAGCTGTATACAGATAAAAAAGAAGCAGGAGTTGCACTCATTTCAGCAGCATCCGGTTTGAAGTCTGTAAAATCAGCCGGGCAGATCGGAGAATATCATGGTTTTGCACTTTCTTCAGAATATAATTTCCTGTCGAATACTTATACCATGACGCTCAAGGGAAAATGTTCTTATAAGATTGAGTTCGGAAAGGATACTCTGGGTAATATCCAGAGGATTCATAATGCACTTTCTGCAATCGAGAAAAAGCTGGCAGATACCGAGCAGAATCTGGAAACGGTACAACAGCAGTTAAAGACTGCACAGGAAGAGGTACAGAAGCCATTTCCGAAAGAAGCGGAACTGAGTGAAAAAATGGAACGTCTGGCAGAATTAAATGCCATGCTCAATATGGATGAGAAAGGGGGAGAAAATCTTCTGGCGGATGAGGGTATCGGGGAAAATCCGGAAGTAAATGTGCCAGAGGAACGTCAGGACAGAATCGCAGACAGTGTTCATAAAACGTCTGTTTTGGAAAGACTCAAAGAACAGAAACAACAGGCAGGTGAAACACATCAGAAGCCCAAAAAGAAACATGAACAGGAGTTATAAAGGGTATCCCGTCAGAGTGACCAGAGCTTTGGCGGGATTTTTCTATGGAGGATTTGATTATGGCAAACAGAGAAGAACAGTTAAAGCAGATTACAGAGCAGTTGGAACAGGGCGTTGCAGAAATATTCACATCAGAAAAATATACCGAATATCTGAACACAATGGCAAAGTTCCATAATTACAGTTTTAATAATACATTGTTGATCGCCATGCAGAAACCGGAAGCAACACTGGTAGCCGGGTATCAGGCATGGCAGAAGAAATTCAACCGGCAGGTAAAAAGAGGGGAAAAGGGCATCCAGATTATTGCCCCGGCTCCGTATAAAGAGAAACAGGAGATTGAAAAGACTGATCCGGACACTGGCGAGATTGTGATCGGGGAAGATGGACAGCCGGAAACAGAAGTAGTAGAGCGTGTCATTACAAGATTCCGGGTTACGACAGTATTTGATGTCAGCCAGACCACAGGAGAACCGATTCCAGAGTTTGAGGTATCAGAACTGGAGGGGGATGTTCTAATCTACCATAATTTTATGGAAGCATTAAAAATGGTTGCCCCAGTTCCTATCCGCTTTATTGAGATTGACGGGGAAGCAAAAGGCTTTTATCAGCTTGTCGATAAATATATTGCTGTCCAACTTGGCATGAGTGAGGCACAGACCATGAAAACAGCGGTGCATGAAACCGCACATGCAGTATTACATGATCGTGACCAGATGGAAGCAGAGGGCATTGTAAAAGACCAGCTTACAAGGGAAGTGGAAGCAGAAAGTGTTGCCTATGTGGTATGCAACCATTTTGGATTGGATACATCAGAGTATTCCTTTTCTTATATTGCAAGCTGGTCTTCCGGTAAAAATATGAAAGAGCTTCGTGCTTCTATGGACACCATCCGTAAGACTTCTGCTGATATGATCGGACAGATTGAGGAAAAGCTCAGAGAACTTCAGATAGAAAGACCAGAGCAGGAAGCAGATGTTGTGGAGCAGACAGAAGAAATGAGTGCCATGCAGTATGCAGAACAGACCATTAACCGTCTGGAGCAGGAACGGACGATTTTCAGCAATGACCAGAGAAATCTTATCGTGAATTTTGCTTATAAACTGGATGACAGGAAAGCAATGGAAAAACTGGTAGAGAATCTTGCAGAATCTATTCTGGATGGAAACAGAGAAGCGGTACTAAAACTGATTGGAGAAGCGGAGGAACAGATTGACAGTCTGCCGGATTCGATGATCGGCTTATCAGAATTGCATGAAGCCGGATTTTATTCGGAGAGTATGCTTCCGCTTACCAGGGAACGGGCAGTGGAACTGCACCATGATGGAGTAACAGTTTACGGGCTGACCGGAGCAGTTGGCGGTCAGGAGCAGTCACAGAGGGTTATGAATCTGGAACGGGACATTTTACAGCATGACGGGTTATTCGGAGTGACGAAATTTGAATGGGAAAATTATCGGAGAAGTCAGGAAACGGTTATGACACCGGAAGAAAAGGCAAAAATCAAAGAAACACTTCTTTTAGAGAGTGATGGAAACCGTTATGGTATTTATCAGATCAACAGTGGCCAGGAAGAAAGAGGATATCAGTTTTTAAGTCTGGAAGCGGCAAAAGAAATGGGATTTACCGTAGATGGCAAAGACTATCAGATGGTTTACAGTGAAAGACTGAGAGATGCTACGACACTGGACAATCTTTTTGAGCGTTTTAATATAGAACGACCAAACGATTTTACCGGACACTCTATGTCAGTCAGTGATGTGATCATTACGAACCGGGGCGGTAGATTAACCGCATACTATGTAGATTCCTTTGGATTTACAGAACTACCGGACTTTGTGGCACAGAGAGCTGAAATGTTAAATGCCAATCCAGTAAAAGCATATCCGGAAGTTTATATGGGAACTTTGGAAAAGGCTATGCAGGAGAGAAATGTAGATGCTTACCTGGATTCCAGAAAACTGAACATTGACTGTAAAAATGCAATCGAACAGGCAATCGCAGAGGGCTTTAACGGTATGCGTTTAAATCCAGATGCTGCAGTAAGTGTGGTTGAGAAATACGGAGAAGAACGGGTTGCCTTTGTTCTGGCAAATACATTGAAACAGCTTTCCTATGATGGAAGATTTTCTGATGGCAATAAACGATGGGCAGATGGCATTGATATTCCGGAAAATATCAGCCGGGGAATGGATCTGAACAGGGACTATATTGTGAGCAGTCATCCGGCAGTCCTGAATGGTTTCATTGATATGGCAAGGAATGAAATCCGTACCAGGAAATTGGAAGAGGTGCTTGGTGTGAAAAATCAGCATATAACTGAAACTACAAGAGGGTATGAAGCAGACGGACATACAGGCACCTGGTATGCGATGGATATGAAAACGTATCATGGGGAGCGATTCTTCCAGATGAGGAGTGAGGAATACGGTCAGGACGTAGCAGATATTATCGTATCGGAAAATGGAACACTGGTGGCAGAGGACATCTGGCATGGATTTGATGAAGAAGCCAGGGAAGCTATTTCAGAATATCTGGAAGAAAATGGTGCAACAGTATATGACCTGATGAATCTTACAGGACAGGCAACAGTTATCTTGGCAGACGGAACAGTTATGAAAATCATGGAACAGCAGCCAATCAGTACGGACACATGGGAGCCGACACTGACCGGACAGAATCTGCAGGGGGAAGAACAGAAATTCAGTTTTTTCGAGATACATAAAGTCAGAGAAAATAATGGCATTGACCTGAAAATGCCAGAAAATCATTATATTGACCAATATTATGTGATCGAAGATCTGGAAGCAAAAGGAGGGATGAAGATTGAGCGATATAAGGATCTTGGAGCTGCCCTTGGAGCATATTACTCTCTGCCTAATCATAAAATGAAAGCTCTTGGAATTGAAAATACGGCACCGTTGCGAGGCTGTCTTGATTTTATCCAGTGCAAGAATGGAGTAGATACGCTGATTTATGATTGTCAGAAAGTAGAAGGATGGCTGAATCCGCAGATATACAATACTTTTAAAGATATAGGCAACAGTCTGGCAGGGCATGATACAGAGATAGCATACCAGATTGGAGAGCAGTATTTTACAATCCAGACAGTAGAAGATGGTTATGATTATACATTCTATGATAAGGACTATCTGGAACTGGATGGCGGTGTCTACGATAATCCGGATATTTCTATTTCAGAAGCAATGGAGAACATTTTAGCGGAAGAAGGATTTTCGATAGAAGATGCAAATGTAATGGATTATGAAGAACTGTATGCAGAAATTGAATATGCAGAAGAAGAGAGAATGGAGAAGATACAGTTTGAACGTAATTGTCCAAAGGCTTTTTTTGATGGTTATGACAGGGAAGCGGCATTAAAAAATTATGAGGGAATAACCGTACAATTTAAAATGTCTGGTATGTATTTAACAGTGCAACCGACTGAGGAAGGCTATAAATACCTGGTTTATGATCAGAAACTTCATGAAATTTCAGGAGGTGCCTGTGGAAATCCAGAAGATTCTATTCAGAAAGCAATGTATGCCAGCCTGAAAAATGAAGGCTTGGAAGATGTTGAATGTGTAAAAGTTGATGACAGGGAGTTTCGAGATAAGGTAATCAGTCATTCTAAAGAAGTGCTGGCTAGTGGAGATGTTCGATTCACTTCGGAACTTGGCAG
>UMBR01033893.1_pt1 | contig 21089 bp, 25 predicted proteins | sample 1964011 | NCBI WGS metagenome assembly UMBR01 (sample SAMEA4835946, study PRJEB28245) | human gut metagenome | biome: gut microbiome; material: fecal sample | place: Denmark | collected 2008
GCACCTTCGTTTAATGTCTTATAACCTTCTTTTACGATAGCTGAGTAATGTACAAAGATATCTGATAGTTTATCGCATTCGATGAAACCATAACCTTTGTCATTATTAAACCATTTTACAGTTCCTTGCATCATATCATTTAACTCCTTCCTACATTTAAACTTTAACACAGTGGAAAGTATTTTGCAAGAAAAATCGTTCGACAAAAGTCGACAAAAGCCCATAAAATCAGCCTTTCTCGCTAGTAATTATATGGGTTTCATGATTTTTAAAAATATATGTTTTTTTGTTAAATTTGTCTTCTAAATTTAAAAATACCTCTTCTAGAATATTTCCACTTCCAAGTAAGCAGACTTCTTTTTTATCTGTAATGTAATCAATATATTTTAAAATATCAGATGTATTTTTAAAAGAATTTGTTTCCATATAAATATTCTTTATTTTTTTATATTCATCTAAGTATGTAACATTAAAATAATTATCAAATATATTTATATATGCAATATTTTCTTTTAATTTATAATATTTTATTTCTTTTTCAACAACTATTTTTCGATAGTTAAAAGAACTAATAATGTTTTTTAAAAATAATATATCTGCTTCTTTATAATTATTTGCTACTATTATTTTTATTGTATCACCAAATAAAGAGTTATTTAAATGATTAGCATTTAATAACTTTTCAAATGATTTTATAAACTTTTTAGTATTTGATATTTTGCCACCATAAATGGTTCTATCTGGTAATTTATATTTTATTATTTCTTTATTCTTTTTATTTTTAAAATATAAATAATCATCTGTTATATGTAATATATTATTAAATTTCATAATTATCCTCTTTTGTATTTTTGCCTTGTTACTTCTCCTCCACGGATATGTTTTTCTCTATCATGGGTTTTAAATATATTATCTATTTCACGACCTAGATTTTTATCTATTTCTTTTAATCTTTCAGAAAGGTCTGTATGTACAGTACTTTTACTTACATTAAACCTATCTGCAGTTTGTCTTATAGTATCTTGTGTTTTAATTATGTGATTTGCTTCACTTAAAACTCTTCTTTTTATGTCTTTATTCATTAACCAAACAACCCCTTAATAAACTATATTATTAAAGGGCTATTTTTATGTTATTTTAAATCTTCAATTGACATGTTATAAAAGTCTTCTGGGTCAATTGCTGTTCCATTATGATATACTTCAAAAAGTAAGCAATTTTCTGTTTCACCATTTAGACTGTTATCTCCACTTTTACCTAGAACATCTCCGCTCATTACAGTGTCATCTTTCTTTACTTGAACTTCACTTAGACTGTAATAAATTGTTTTTAGGTTTGGATTATGAGTAATTTCTACAAAATTTCCTAATATTTCATCTTTGGAAACGTTTGTTACTTTACCATCGATAGCACAGATAACATCAAATGCAGATGTTGATGAATATAAAACTCCACTATTTTGTAAGTATGTATTTTCATAGTAAACTAAGGAATTTTGTTGTTTTGCTTCATCATCAGTCATATCATAAAATGATTTACTTATTGAAACATTACTACTTACATATGGTCTTTCAATCCTACTTTCAACAACATTATCAGTTTTACCAACTGGTGTAACATTATCTTTTAAAGCACTAACTGCCATATTGCCATATTCCACCTTGCTTTGTAAAATGTTTCCTAGAAAGGAAATACTTATAAATAATACTCCGATAACCATTACATATACTGTAGGTAATACAAATTTTTTAAGTCTTTTTGTTTTCACTTTTTCACCATCCTAGTTAAAGTATGGGAATATTTACCACTTTTTATACACTAATTTTTTCAATATTTATATTTTGATAGTAATGTTTTAATATTTCTTCATAATTTTTACCATTTTGAGCTAGTTTATTAGCTCCATATTGACTCATTCCAACACCATGTCCATAACCTTTTGTTACAAATTTAATTTCACTACCTATACTTATGTCAAAATCTGTTGACTTTAAATCAAACAATGTTCTAATTTCTGTACCTTTAAAAGTTTTGCCATTAATATTTAAACTATTAATTCTACCCGATGAACTTTTTAAAACATTGCTAATATTTATGGCATCACAACTAATATTTATTTTATTACAAAATTCATCTTTACTAATTGTTACTTCACTAGTTAAACTTTCTTCAGGGCTTTCTACACTTTTTAAATATTCTTCATTACTTCCAAACACTAAGATTGCATCTTCAGTTTTACCATTAGACCTTGCAAAATACATGCTTAAAATAACATTACCATTACAAGTCATGATTAAATCTTTAGTATCATAAACAGCTTTCTTAATTTTTTCAAAGTAATAATCAAAATTTTCTTGCCATAATTTTTTCATTTTATCTTCAGTTATATAAACTTGATTTGTTTTATCTGTTACTAAGTCGTACGTGCCATTACTATTTTTCATTTTATACATAGCATAAGTTCTTGATGCAATTGCTTGGGCTTTTAAGGCTTCTTCATTAAATGACGCAGGCATTTCACCAGCTACAACACCAACAATATAATCTTCTAACTCAATATTTTTTATCTCTCCAGTTGATGTATCTTTTAAAGCCAGTTTTATTTCTTCTTTTACTTCTTCTTTTTTAGCATTATTAAAATAAGTGGTTTCTTTTTTAGAACCACTTATTGCTATAACACTTAAAACTACTACGATTAATAATAATATTTTATTTTTCATAGCATCTCCATTAAATTATATTATATGTTTAAAAAATCTAGCACAAAATTTGTTAATAAGTAACCAAAAGAAAAACTTAAAACCATTACTAATACTTTAGCTTCAATAGTTTTATTAGCTTTTATAATACCATCAAAGTTTATTCCAGATAAACCAAAAGCACTTACAAAGGTGAAGAATATATATAATAATAACTTAACTAACATAGTTTTCACTTTCTATTTTATTTATTTTTTCTATTCTTCTTAAATGTCTTTCTTCACTTGGTTCTTTTGTCATAATAAAATTATCTATGATATTATGAATTTCTTCAGTTGGAATGTTGGCACTAAATGCAATGACATTGGCACCATTATGGTTTTTAGCTGTAAAAGCATCATTACTATCAACTACTCTAGCACAACGTATTCCTTTGAATTTGTTGGCAACTATAGACATACCTATTCCTGAACCACAAACTAAAATTCCTAAAGAATGTTCTTTTAATACATGCTCACATACCCATTTAGCATAATCTGGATAATCATCGTTATCATTATTTATAATATCTGGTGTTTCTACTATATAACCAAATTCATTTAGATAATTAATGATATCATCTTTACACTTAACTCCTTGGTGGTCATAACCTAAAAATATTTTTATTGTAATCATCTCCCAATTTAATTATACAAAAGATTTTAAAACATGTCTATCTATTTAAAACTTATTTTTTGATTTTCTTTTTCTTCTTTGTCTATTTCAAAAAACAATTCTGGTTTAAACTTGAAAATATTTGCAATTATATTTGATGGAACTTTTTCTATTTCATTTTTATATTTTAAGACATCTTTATTATATTTAATTCTAGAATTACTTATTTCATCTTATAAATCACTTAATTTATTTTGTAAACTCATATAGTTTTTATCTGCTTTTAATTCTGGATATTCTTCTTTTAATAATAATATTTTATCTACACTTTTACTTAATGCCTCATTATTTTTTATACTTTCTTCTTTGCTTGTTGCATTTAAAACATTACTTCTGGCTTTTATTATTTCTGTTATTGTTTTCTTTTCATATTTTGAATACCATTTTTTTTAATCATTTAGAATTATAGTATCATATATATAATTAATTGTTATTTGAAATGTGACAAAACTTTTCATAAAAAATAGCTAAAATACTTGTAATAAAAATTATATTATGTTAGTATATATTTTATATTTACAGATATGATAAAAAATAAATAGTGTTGAAGATAAAATAAGGAGATAGATAGTTATGTGAAATGGCAGTTATACTTGTATTTCCAAAGTACTTCCCATAAGGGAGAAATTAAATAAAGATGTTGATTGCCATAAAAGATGAAAATAAATGAAATTACTATATTAATTTATGTTTAGAAAACAATTTGTCAAGAAGAGAATTAGAAAGAAACATTGAAAATAAAGGAGGAAATAAATGAATTATTATGATGAAGTAAATAGTTATGTGAAAAAAGTAGAGATATGAAAAGCTATCAGAGAAACAAATGCTAACATGGAATTAGTTGAGTGTTATTGGAATGTAGGAAGGTTGATAGTGGAAGCTCAAGGAGGTAAAGATAAATCTAAGTATGGAAATGAGTTGTTAAAAGATTGGTCAGCAAAGTTAACAAAAGAATATGGTAAAGGATATGATTATAGTAATTTAGCTAGATTTCGTAAATTATATTTGTGTTTTCCAATATTGGGCACACTGTGCCCAATATTGACATGGTCAATAATTAGATTAATATTGCCAATAGAAAATAAAAACAAAAGAAATTATTATATTAATTTGTGCATTGAAAATAAACTATCAGTTCGTGAATTAAAACAGGAAATAAAAAGTAATTCATATGAAAGATTAGAACATAAACCAGATAAAATTGATATCGTTGTTCCTACAAAAGTACCAGCAATAACAAATAACTTTAAAAATCCAATATTACTTAAATTAAAAGATAAGGAAATAAAATCTGAGAGTGATTTAGAAAAACTAATTTATTCACAATTAAGTTATGTGTTTTTGCAACTAGGAAATGGTTTTATGTGGGTAGGAAATCAATACAAAGTTAGTGATGGAAATAAAAACTACTTTATAGACATGTTACTTTATAATGTTAAATATAACTGTTATGTAGTAGTAGAAATAAAATGTAGAAAACTTAAAAAAGAAGATAAAGGACAAGTAGAGTTTTACATGAATTTATTTGACAACTATGTTAAAGAACCAAGTAATAACCAAACGATAGGAATAATTATTACAAAAGACCAGGATAAGTTTGTGGCGAACTTTGTTAGAAGTGAAAAAGTTGTACCACTTACATATGAATTAGTAAATTAAAGAAAGTGTGGCCCAGTGGGCCACACTTTTATGAAAAGAACAAACTAATTAATTTTATTCTTTATCTAAACCAAATTTTTTATTGAATTTTTCAATATTTCCAGTCTTTTTAGCTTTTCCTTGAGTACCTGTATAGAATGGATGACATTCACTACAAATTTCAACATCTATTTTTTCTTTAGTTGATTTCGTTTGAAATGTTGCTCCACATGCACAAGTAACAGTAGCATCTTTTACTTCTGGATGGATATTTGCTTTCATATTCTCTCCTTCCGCCATACCATATTCATGGCATAGTAATTCGTTTTTCTTACATATTATACCATATTTTATGTTTTTAACAAGGGGGTTTTGCTATTTTTTACATTTACTTACTAATTAATGATGCTTAGCTACGAACAGTTTTCATAAATTAAAAATTTGGTATAGCTATCATGTTATATCAAATCCTTCTAAAACTCTCTAAAAATGGCAACTCTAATGTTAAAATAATGATATCAAAAAATTTGTTCTTTTTGTATCATTAACTTAGCACTAAAACTTTTGCCTCCATTACTTGCTTGATTAAATTCATAATTTACAATTGTTAATGTTGCATTCCTTTCTTCTAGTGTACTTGTCGTTGCGATTTTTCTATTATTTAGTATTATTATTAATCCAATTTTTGTTGTTACATCAAATTCTGATATTTCTGTACCAGATTTATTTGTTACTGTTTTATATTCTAATCCTGTTAAGCTTGTTATTGTATTTCCCAATTTATCTGTTTAATTAATAAAACTTGCTAAGCAATATAATTTTGAAATAACTATTGAGATCACAGGTAAGACTGATAAAATGATTAATCATAAGTATTAATTATTTTTTTATTATGGCATAAATCATTTTAGCTATTTCTTGATGAGCCAGATAGTTCATGTAATAACTATCTTTTTGTAAGTAATATTTTTCATTTAATGATAAAGCTAATACATCTATAAAAGAAGTATTATATTTACCACAGATAGTTTTTAATTTAGAATTGATTTCAATAGCATCTTTTTTAGAAAATGTATTTGTAGGATATACTCCAATTAATATTATATCTTTTTCATAGAATTCTCTAATACTTAAAAGAAATAAATCTATTTCTTTTAAGTATTTAGTAATCATTTCTTCAGAAATGTTATCCACTAAAGAAAGACTTACAAATTCATCAATACCAATTGCTATTGTTAAAATATCTGTTTTAGCTATAGTTTGTTTTATTGGTATTCTTGTTGTTTTTCCTAAAGTATTTTCTTCTAAATGTTCATTTAATTCATGTATTGTTTGATGAACATAAGAAAATTCATAATTGTATGTTCCTAAGTCTTTTTTATTTTCCAATTTTTCTTTTAAATAATCATTAAAACTTGTTCCTGCTACATTATATGGTGTCATACCAATACTAAAACCATCTCCGATAGATGTTAAATTTGTTTTTGATGTTACCCTTAAACTATTAATAATTATTGTTAATGTTGCTCCGATTATAATTATTAATAATAATTTATATCTTCTTTTCATAAACTCCCCCATTAAAAAATGTAAAGATTTCTCTTTACATTATATTTCTTCAATTTTAATATTAGCACCAACACGAGATAATTTGTTGATAATTCGTTCATAACCTCTTAAAATATGTTCGGCATCATTGATAATTGTTGTGCCATCTGCTAGAAGTCCTGCGGTAACAAGGGCTGCTCCAGCTCTAAGGTCTGTTGCTGTTATAGTTTTTCCATGTAATTTTGTTGGTCCAGTTATTTTAGCATGTTGTCTTTCAGCTTCAATATTTGCTCCCATTAAGTTTAGATATTTAACATGCCCCATTCTATTTTCCCAGATTGTTTCTTCAAATAACGATATACCATTTGCTTGTGTTAATAATACTGACATTGGTTGACCTAAATCTGTTGGAAAACCTGGATAAACCACTGTTCTTACATTTGTTGGTTTTAAATTTGCACTTTTATTTAATATCATTTTATGGTTATTTAATTTAAAATTAACTCCCATTTCTTGTAGTTTATTTAATAAAACTATATTATGTTCTGGTATCATTCCATCAATTTCTAGGTTGTCTCCGAGAAGAGCTCCCATTATGATGTATGTTCCAGCTTCTATTCTATCTGGTATTACTTTAATTTCTGCTCCATGAAGTTCTTTTACTCCTTCAATTTTTATTTCTTCTGTTCCTGCTCCAGTTATTTTTGCTCCCATGTTGTTTAGAAGTTCTGCTATGTTTACTATTTCTGCTTCACGAGCTGCATTATTAATAATTGTTGTACCTTTAGCTAATGTTGCTGCAATCATGATATTTATTGTTGCTCCAACCGATGCAAAGTCTAAAAAAATATTGGCTCCATGAAGTTCTTTAGCATCAAGGATGTACTTTGAGTCTTCTTTTGTAATTGTTGCTCCAAGAGCCTCAAAACCTTTTAAATGTAAATCAATTGGTCTTGAACCGATATTACATCCACCTGGAAAATACATTTCAACATGTTTGTATCTAGCAAGTAGTGAACCCATAAAATAATATGATGCTCTTAATCTATTACTTAGATTTTCTGGTATTACAACATTTTTCATATTTGATGCATCAATATCAATATTATCTTTATTATTAATAACAGACACATTTAATAATTTTAATATTTCAATAAGGGCATCTCTATCAGATATATTTGGAACATTAGAAATATGAACATTGCCATTTGCCATAATTGCTGCAGGTATTAATGCAACAACACTATTTTTTGCTCCCCCAATTTTGATTTTACCACTTAAAGGTTTGTTTCCTTCAATTATTATTCTTTTCAAAATAAATCACCTCTTTATAATATTTATGGCATAGAAAAAAGAAATATTATTGTTCTTTTCCACATACTTTGCAATATTTTGAGTCACCATCAATTAATTTACCACAATATTTACAATATATTTTATTATTTGATAATCCATTTTTTATTGCAGATGTAGCTATTTCTATTCCATCTTTATTTATATTCGCTTTTCTTATTACATTTTCTTTCATTATATCTTCACGATTATCTAATACTTCTTTTTCAGCATTTATTTCTACATCTTTTGATGTGGAAATAATATCTTTTAAATCTTCTTTACTATATTTTATCATGTGTTTCGTAGCTTTTATTTGTCTACTCATCCATTTCCCCCTTAACTTAGGGCTTATCATTAAAGCAATAGTAAAAACAAAAGACACCCCAATTAAAATTGGCACTATATAAAATAATATTTTCAAAATAATCACACTCGTTTCTATAACGATTATAACATTTATTAGTTAAGTTGTAAATTAATTGATATTTATTTTACAGAATATGATATAAACCTAGTAATATAAGAAGAATTATACCAATTAAACTTGCATATTTACCAATAAATTTATTAGAATATTTACCTATTAATAAACCAATAGCTGTAAATGAAAAACTACATACTGAAAAAATAAAACTTGCTAACATAAATTTATTAGTAATTTCACTTATACCTAAACCTATAGTAAAAGAGTCAATGCTTACACTAAATGCTAAGAAGATTAAACTAATTAAATTAATATTTATATTTATTTCTTCTTTTTTAAAATATTGTATTGCTAAGTTTACTCCTAGAATAATAAGAATTAAACCTAAAACTATGTTACTTGCTATATTAAAATAATTCATTATGGTAATACATATTTTATTACCAATAATGGGCATAAAAAAGTGCAATATACCTACTACAAAAGGAAACAATGTTAAAAATTTATTATTTTTTATTATTGCTCCCATGCTTAAAGATAAAGAAAAAGTATCCATTGATAAGGATACTCCTATTAAAATAATGGATACTAATTCTTGCATATTATCACCAATTAATTATATGTGAAATACAATTTTATATACAAGCTATTATAGCAAAAATAAAAATAAAATAGCAAATCCAGTAATAATTATAATTGATTATACATACTTTTTTTCATTTAATTTAAAATAATAAAATTAATGTTTCAATATTTGGTAAGTTTCAGTTATTTTCATAAATACTTATTGCTTTAGCACTAATATTTATTTTTTGTGCTAATTCTTCTTGATTTAATTCTTTTTCCTTTCTAAATTTTGCTATGTTTTTTCCAGCATTCATACGTATTCCTCTTTCAAAATACATAATACCACATTTTTAAATTAATGTGGTACCTATTTATTCGAGAGTTAATATTTATTTATTAATTCTTGGATGTATGAAGTGTAAGTTATATCATCATAATTGGTTTCATTCGCTTCAAGTAAACATAATGGTGGAAATAAAACACACCACCAATTGTCACCGAGACCATCACCTAAAGTTATAACTAATGATTCATAATTTCCTTCTTTGTATGTTACTCCTTTATAATTCTTTTCTGGAAAGAAATTTAAACCGTAATTTACATCATATGTTGTATTAAATTTATCTATTACATGATTTATTTTATATAGATTGTTATTTATTTCAGTTTTGGTTTCTTCTTTTGTAGTGGAATTCGTTAAAATATCTCCGATGATTGGTTCTAATTCATTTCTTATTTCTATCTTTTCTTTTTGGTCTTCGATAGAATTACTATTTGCTATTATTCTAAATCTAATGGCATCTTCTGGAATTAATACTTTGATTTCTTCTTTATTTACTAAAACTAATACTGTTACTATAAATAGACATACTATTATTTTTTTCATATGTTATCACCTTAAAAAGATGATGGGAAGAATAACAGTTATTTATTCAAAAAAAATAAATAAATATCTTGGTAAACCTTGTAAATCATTTTCAAAACTGTATTTTAAGTTTAATTCTTTTACTAAAGGTTCTAGTAATTCTTTTTGGTTATCACCGATTTCAAAAGCTATTATTCCTGGTGAATTTAAATTATCTAAATGCTTATTTAATATTTCTTTATAAAAATATAGTCCATTATCTTTAGCAAATAAAGCAATGTTTGGTTCATTGTTTTTTACCTTTTCTTCTACAAAACCATCATATGGAATGTAAGGAGGATTTGATATAATTATGTCATAGTTGTTAGTTAAATTCTCTGTCATACTCCTATTTATAAATGTTATTTCTGTGTTATTAAGTTGAGCATTAGTTTTAGCAAGAGATAAAGCATCCTTTGAAATATCTAAAGCTGTTAAGTTACAGTCCAAATTTTTCTTTAAAGAAATTGCTATACATCCACTACCTGTTCCGAGGTCAATGATATTTATTTTGTTAGTAAAAATTCTTTTGGCATATTTAATTGTTTTATCCACTAGTAATTCAGTTTCATATCTAGGTATTAATACTCTTTCATCAACATTTATAATTGAACCATAAAAATCTACATTACCAATTAAATATTGAGGTGGATAATTTGTTAGTTTATCTAATAATTCTTCAGCATTGGGATATTTCTTAGTTAAAATTATCCAGTCAGGTTCACTGATATAATCTGGTTTCATGTTACCTCCTTAAATTGAAAAAGCTGGTCTACTCTAAAGACATACCAGCTAGTTTTAATTTTAAATCTTCAGTTATTAAAGCTTCAATAACTGGTTCTAGTTCTCCATCCATAACTCTATCTAAAGTCATTGTTGAGAAATTTATTCTATGGTCCGTGACACGATTTTGTGGATAATTATATGTTCTTATCTTTTCTGAACGGTCACCGGTTCCAATTTTTGATTTTCTTTCAGCTCCGATTGCACTTTCTTGTTTATGCATTAATTCATCATTAATTTTAATTTTTAAAAGTTGCATTGCTCTTTCTTTGTTGCGAAGTTGACTTCTTTCAGTTTGACATGTAACAACTACTCCAGTTGGAACATGAGTTATACGAACTGCTGAGTTGGCGGTGTTAACTGATTGTCCACCAGCTCCACTAGAATGATATACATCTATTTTTAAATCACTTTCTTTAATATCGATATTGACATTATCAACTTCTGGCATTACAAGAACTGTTGATGTTGATGTATGTACCCTTCCTTGTGTTTCTGTTACAGGTACTCTTTGAACTCGGTGTGAACCACTTTCATATTTTAATTTACTATAAACATTAGCACCTTTTACCATGAATTCTATTTGAGAATATCCTCCACTAGTACCTTCTATAGCATGAATAACTTCAATCTTCCAACCATTTGCTTCTGCATAGTATGAATACATTCTAAATAAGTCTCCGGCGAAAATATTTGCTTCATCTCCTCCAGCTGCTCCTCTTATTTCCATAATAACATTCTTACCATCGTTTTCATCTTTTGGTACTAATAAAACTTCTAACTCATGATATAACTTATCTATTACATTAGTTAAATTATCTATTTCTTCTAAAGCTATTTCTCTTAGTTCTGGGTCATTTTCCATAACTTTTGCTTCTTCTAAATTGTTTTTAGCTTGTTTATATTTTTGATAAGTCTTTACAGTTTCTTCTAAATCACTTTGTTCTTTTGATAATTCTTTTACTTTATTAAAATCATTTAGTATTTCGGGATTTGATAAATCCTTTGTTAATTCATTATATTTTTCTTCTATAGCATCTAATCTATTAAACATTTTATCTTTCCTTTCTTTTTTAGTTATAATAAATATTTAAAGTAGAGCTATAAATTACTTTCATCAAGGTCATCAACTACAACTAAATCTGCTAAATCATCATCTGGAACATCATCAGTATCATCATCTTTGTCATAGAAGATATCATCATCTTCTTCAATGTCTTCATCTTCCATGTCATTTTCATCTTCTTCGTCTTCTTCATCATCCATATCAAAAACAATATCTAATTTATGTCTTGATTGTAAATCCCAATAACCTTTGTCTAACATAACAAATTTTTTGTTGATAGACATTAGTTCAAAGAAATCCATTAATTCTTCATCAATTCTTTCTTCAGGTAATTCTAAAACATTGATTACTTTAGCAAAAATATCACGAAGTTTCATTTTTTTGCCACTTTCTTGTAATATTAGTAAAGCAATGTCATCATAACCCATTAATTCTAATTCTTCTTTTGGTATTTGCTTTAATTTCATAAATCTTTTCTCCTTACATTTGTTCTGGTGGGATAACCCCGATTAAATCTAGGGCGTTAAATAATGTTTGTTTAACACCTTTTATTAAATTTAAATTTTCCAAAGTTTCTTGTTCGTTTTCAGTAAGTACACGATTTTTTGCATAGTATAAATGGAATAAACTAGCAAGTTCATATACATAGTTAGTAATTAAATGTGGTAATTCTTTTAATGCCGCATTTTTTACTACTTCTGGGAACTCATAAACTTTTTCTAAAACATTATATGATGTATTGTCATTAATTGCAATATATTTTTCAAATTTTTCAATATTTTCATGTCCTTTTAAGATTGAACAAATTCTTGCATAGGCATAACATACATAAAATACTGGATTTTCATTTGATTTACTTTTAGCTAAACTTAAGTCAAAATCCATTTGAGTATCTAAGCTATATTTAGAAAAATAATATCTTGCTGCATTTACTCCGACTTCATCGATTAGTTCTTTTAATGTTACTGATTTACCTGTTCTTTTACTCATTTTTACAACTTCACCATTTTCTACAAGACGCACAAGTTGTAATAATTTTACTTCTAATTTTTCTGGATCATTTCCTAGAGCTTTTACACTGCTTTTTAAACGTGCTACATATCCATGATGGTCTGCTCCGAATATGTCAATCATTTTATCAAAGCCACGATTAAATTTATCCATGTGGTATGCGATATCTGGTAAAAAGTATGTAGGCACTCCATCTTCTTTAATTAATACATGGTCTTTATCATCAAACAAAGCACTACATTTAAACCATGTTGCTCCATCTAATTCATAAGTGTAGCCATTTTTATTTAAAATATTCACAACACCCATTAAATCATATTTTTCCGATAAAGCTTTTTCACTGGTTTTAACATCATATTCAATTCTATATTCTTTTAAATCATCAAATATGTGCCCAACCATTTCATTTGTACCTAACTTTTTAAAATAATCTAAATCATTATTTAATAATGTATCTTTGTGTTCTTCATAAAGTTTGCTCGCAATTTCAATTATTTCTTTTCCATAATATCCATTTTCAGGCATGTTTGCTGGAAGTCCACAAGCTTCTTGATAACGAGCTAGAATTGATAAACCTAAGTTAGTTATTTGATTTCCTAAGTCATTAATGTAATATTCTGTTGTTACATCAAAACCACTAAATCTCATGATACGAGCTAGTGAGTCACCATAAGCACCGCCACGAGCATTTCCTAAGTGTAGTATTCCTGTTGGATTGGCACTTACAAACTCTATATTTATTTTTTTACCATTACCAATATTTGAACTACCATATCTTTCTTTTTCTTCTAAAACTTTATTTAGATTAGCAAATAAATAATCTTTACTTACAAAGAAGTTTATAAATCCTGGAGCTTTTACCTCTATTTTTGTTACATTTTCATCACTTATTTTACTAGCAATATTATTTGCTATTTCTAAAGGATTTTTCTTTAAAACTTTAGCAAGCTTCATCGCAATATTACTTGAATAATCTCCATTTTCAGGTAATGCTGGTTTACTTATTTCAATTTCTGCTTCAACATTTAATTCTTCTAAAGCTTTTTTAATTAATTCTTTTAATAATTCCTTCATTTTTCCTCTTTTCTGGTAATTTCTATTACCTTTTTTTCATCCGCTAAGCTATATGTTAACCTTATTATATTATCTTCTTCAAAATAATTTGTATTTATATTATATTTTAAATCATTACTTGCAAATTTTACGGTTAATATGTTGTTATTAAAATCAACTCTGAATATATCTTCAGGACTTCTTCGTTCATAGATTTTATTTTGTAAATCTACAACATGAGTGCCATATTCATCGATGTAATAAATGGTATTGTCTATAAATTCTACATCTTTATTTAGTTCTTCGATAACAATTTCTTCACCATCGAATAACCTCCAGTCGATTTTCATGCACACATCACCTCTTTTTTTCTCACATATTATAACAAACTTTGTATTAATTGTATAGTAAAATTGCATATTTTTTTGAAACTTAACTCATACTACTTTTAGGTGATGCCTTTTGAGAGCCATTAAATTTTTTGTTAAATCATTTATATTCTTATTTATTTCTTTTGTGGTTATCATAATAAGTCTTTATGTTTATGCTTATTTGAGCCCGAAATTGGATTTGAAAACTAGTGGTAGTTTATATCTTTATGATAATCAAAATGAACTTATTTACCAAGGGTCTAGAAGTAATGAGTGGGCTAATTTAGAAGATATAAGCCAGTATTTGATTGATGCAGTTGTGGCTGTTGAAGATAAAAATTTTTATAATCACCATGGGTTTGACTATCCGAGAATAGCGAAAGCGATGTTAACAAACATTAAGAAGAAAGCGATTGTTCAAGGTGCTTCAACTATATCTCAACAATATATTAAGAATTTGTATTTGGAATTTGATAAAACTTGGAAAAGAAAGATTGAAGAAGCTTTTTTAACATTAGAATTAGAAGTACATTATAATAAAGATGAAATATTAGAAGGTTATTTAAATACAATTAATTATGGTCAAGGGAACATGGGGATTGTTAATGCTGCAAGTTATTATTTTAATAAAAAACCTAAAGATTTAACTTTAGAAGAAGCTATTATTTTGGCAGGTATTCCTAAAAATCCAGCAGGATATAATCCTGTTAGTAATTATGATGCATCTGTTAAACGCGCTTGGGTTGTTGCTAAATCTATGCTTAATAATAAGTATATTGATGAAGATACATATAATAATTTGTTTAAAGAAAAATTAGAAATTTTTGGCCAAACTAAAAGTAATAATCTACAAATGATTATGTATTATCAAGAGGCTGTTTTAAATGAACTTTCTAATATAAAAGAAGTTCCAGCTTCATTAGTAAATGCAGGTGGTTTAAAAATATATACTACGCTCGATTTAGAAGAACAAACTAATATGGAAGAAAATATTTTAAATAATAATGTTGATGATGATTTACAAGTAGCAAGTGTTATTGTTGACCCCAAGAGTGGTGCTGTTAAAGCTTTAACTGGTGGTATGAATTATGCTAAAAGTCAGTATAATAGAGCTTTAAAAAGTAAAAGACAAGTTGGGTCAACTATGAAACCATTTTTGTATTATGCAGCGTTAGAAAATAATATGACCATGTCAAGTAGTTTTAGAAGTGAAGAAACAACATTTAATTTATCAAATGGGAGAACTTATGCTCCACAGAATGCTGGAAATATCTATGCAAATAAAGAAATAACTATGGCTGCAGCATTAGCTTTATCTGATAATATTTATGCTGTTAAAACTAATTTGTTTTTAGGTGTAGATAAAATGATTGATGTTGCTAAAAGAACTGGTATTGAAGCAAATTTAGATGAAGTTGCATCTCTTCCTTTAGGTACTAGTGAAATAAATATATTAGATTATGCAACTGGTTATACAACATTTGCATCCGGCGGATATAAGAAGAACATATATTTTATAGAAAGAATTGAAGATTTAGATGGTAATTTGTTATATCAACATGAAACTGAAAATAGTTTAGTTATTAATCCAAACTATACTTATATATTAAATGAAATGATGAGGTCCACTACTAATGAAGCTTATGTTGATTATACAACGCCGACAGCTTTAAATATTGCTGCAAATTTAACACATAAATATGCATTAAAAACTGGGTCTACTAATACTGATTATTGGATTGTTGGTTATAATCCTGATAGAATGATGATGATGTGGATGGGTTATGATGATAATAAAAATGTGGATGGTAATGTTAGAAATAGCGCTAAGAAAATATGGGCTAGTACAATTGAAGCTTCCCTAGAAAATATCGGAGATAATTGGTATGATACTCCGAAAAATGTTGTGGCAATTCCTTTAGATGCTGTAACTGGTAAAGTTACTAATAATCAAAATAAAGCTACTTTATACTATTATGTTAAAGGTAGTGAACCCGGTGTTACTAATGAACAATATGTTATGAGTGAAGAAAAAGACTAGATATTTTTAATATTTTATAATATAATTGTTTTAGGTGATAAAGATGTATAATTATCCTTTTAAAGAAAATGAAGAACATGTGTTAAATGAAACAGAAAACGTTAATATTAAATTTGCTAATAGAAATATACTTGTTAATATTTTGTTAACCAATAAAAATGTTTTAGTATTTTATGATACTGAGAAAGATAATGCTATGAAAGCTGGAGGAATGCAAGTAATGCCTCAGTATGAAATAGTTTTTAAAATTGATTTAGGTAATATGGATTATAAAATAAATGAAGAAGATACAGTAGTTAATATTGATGGTAAAGAAGTTATTTTATATAATTTTAATTTAAAAAATTTCATAGAAAAAGATGATTAGTTATCATCTTTTTTAATTATTATATTTATATGATATTCGTTTGGTAAACTCATTTCTTCTAGTTTAACCTTGTTGCTATCTAAATTTAGGTCACGGATTGTTTTTATAACATAATTTAGATAATCATTGTTTTCATTATTTGTTGGAGTTTCTGGAAAATCTAGCATTTCAACTTCTTCAGTTTGATTTTCAGGTACAACACTTTCTTGTTTTGGTATTTCAAATGTTGGGGTAACTTCTGTTGTGTCTAAGTTTACTGCCGAATCTTCAAGAAAATTAAAGAATTTGTTTGGCATTTTTTCAGGATTTGAGAAGAATGCATCTGGGGTAATTGGTGTTGTATCAATTAATTTTTCAGGTTCTTCATGTGGTACGATATTTTCACTTTCTAAAGCACTTGAAAATAAGTCTTCAATACTTGTTAGATTTTCTTTTTTTGGTTCTTCGTGAGTCTCAACATTAACTGGAGTTTCAACTGGAGGTAATGTATCAATGTTTTTTATTTCATCTTCAAGCTGTTTTACTGTTAATCTTTCATTTATTATTTTATTTAATAATTCTTTTTGTTTTTCATGTGATGGAACTTTTAGTAAAGTTCTAGCATGTCTTTCTGATATTTTTTCTGCCAGAATTGCTTCTTGAACTGCTTCATCTAGTGTTAATAACCTTAATTTATTAGAAATTGCTGATTGAGATAAGCCCATTTTTCTTGCTAATTCTTCTTGGGTCATGTAACCTTTGTCAAGAAGTGCTTGGTAAGAACGTGCTTCTTCAATAGCTGTTAAATCCTTTCTTTGAATATTTTCAACAATTGCTACTTCAGCTGATGTATTATCATCAAGATTAGAGATTACTGCAGGTACTGAAGCAAGCCCAGCAAGTTTAGCTGCTTTATATCTTCTTTCACCAGCAATTATTTCATATTTATCATTTTTTCTTCTTAAAACTAGTGGTTGAATAATACCATGTTGTTTAATAGAAGATGCTAAATCTGAAAGCGATGCATCATCAAAAGATAACCGTGGTTGAAAACGGTTAGGAATTATGTCCTCGATAGGAACTTGTAATATTGTTTTTTCCATTTGTGTATTATTCACTTAAATCAACCCTTTATCATCTATAATGATACATTATTTCTTAGATTTTTGCAAGGGGCTTTTTAATAATTTTTTCATAAGGCCTTAATTCACTAGGTAATGTATCATTTATTTTTTTTATCTTAACAATATTTCTTGCTCCACCTTCATTTGGTAAAGAAAAAGTTTTAATTTCTTTAACTTCTCCATGAGACTTAGTAATTGCAGGCATGCTTTTTGCAATTTCTTCTTTATTACCACCTTTTAAAGCAATGAAATATCCACCATTTTTTATAAGGGGCAAAGCAAGTTCTGTTAAAACAGGCATGTTAGCTACTGCTCTAGCTGTTATGACATCATAAGAATTTAATCTTTCTTTTCTTATATTTTCTACTCTTGTGTTGATAAGTTCAAGGTTATCAACACAAATTTTTTCTTGTAATTCTGTTAAGAACTTTATCTTTTTATTATTACTATCTAACAAAGTTACCTTTAATTCTGGGAAAAATATCTTTAAAACCATTCCTGGGAAGCCTGCTCCAGTACCAAAATCTAGAAGATTTTTACAAGTATTTAAATCAATTACTTTGGTTAGTGTTAAACTATCATAAAAATGTTTTAAATAAATATCTTCTAAATTAGTTATCGCTGTAAGATTAGTATGTTCATTATATTCTTGTAAAAACTTAGTATATATATCTAATTTTTCCAATATTTCTTTCGTAGGATTTAAACCTAAATATTTTACTTCTTCAATAAATTCATTAATTGTCATTTTTGCCATATTCCTTTTTTAAATAAATTGTTAAAACTGAGATATCAACTGGGTTTACTCCACTGATACGTGATGCTTGAGCAAGTGTTTTTGGTCTTATTTTTTCTAACTTTTGGCGTGCTTCACTAGCTAAGTTGGTAACTTTTTGATAATCAATATCTTCAGGTATTTGTTTTTCTTCTAATTTTGCTAATTTTTCAACTTCTTTATAGGCTTTTTTAATATAACCATCGTATTTAGCTTTTATTTCTACTTGTTCTTTTACTTCTGTTGGATAATCTAAAGTTATAAAGTTTTCAATAAATTCTAGATTTATTTCTGGTCTTTTTAATAAATCATAATAATTTAAACCTGTCAAAGGTACATTTATGTTATTTTCATTAAATATTTTTGTTACTTCACTGGTTATATGAAGGGTATTTTCTTGTAAATACTTAGTTAATTCTTGTATTTTTTCTTCTTTATCTAGCAATCTTGCATATTGTTCTTCAGTAATTGTTCCAATATCATGGGCATAGTGGCGAAGTCTTAAATCAGCATTATCATGTCTTAAAATAAGGCGAAATTCTGCACGAGAAGTTAACATACGATAAGGTTCTATTGTTCCTTTTGTTACTAAGTCATCAATTAAAACACCGATGTAAGCATCACTTCTTTTTAGGATTAAAGCTTCTTTATTGTCTACTTTTAATGAGGCATTTATACCGGCGATTATCCCTTGGCCAGCAGCTTCTTCATAACCACTTGTACCATTGATTTGACCTGCAGTAAATAAATTTTCTAATACTTTATTTTCTAGTGATGGCTTTATTTGTAATGGGTCAATGGCATCATATTCTATTGCATAAGCATATTTTGTTATTTCGGCATTTTCTAACCCATGTAAGCTATGAACCATTTTTTCTTGAACATCTTCTGGCATACTTGTGGAAAAACCTTGTAAATACCAATCATCATAGTAAAGACTTTCTGGTTCTAAAAATAGTTGATGTCTTTCTTTATCTGCAAATCTTACTATTTTATCTTCAATGGATGGGCAATATCTAGGTCCTACTCCAGTTGCATAACCACCATACATTGCAGATTTATCAAGATTATCTCTGATAATTTGATGAGTTAATTCATTTGTGTATAATAAATAACATGATTTTTGGTCTTCAAGTTTGTATGAAGGAGCGAAGTCATTTGAAAAAGTCCAATAAGTGTTATCACCATGTTCTTCACTCATAACAGAAAAATCTATAGAACTTTTCTTTATTCTTTGTGGTGTTCCTGTTTTTAATCTAATTATTTTTAAACCATATTCATTTAATTTTGTTGATAAATAGTTACTTCTTCTTTCTCCATGAGGTCCTCCGGGAGTATTTTTACTACCAACTAAAATATTTCCACGTAAATAAGTACCAGTTGTTAAAATAACTGTTTTACCAAATATTTTGTCATTATTTTCAGTAATAACTCCTTTTACTACGTTATCTTCAACTATTAAATCTTCAACTAAAGCTTCTTTTATTTCTAAATTAGGCATTTTCATTAAATATTCTTGCATGTTTTTAGGATATGTAATTTTATCTGCTTGGGCACGTAGACTTCTTACAGCAGGGCCTTTAGAATTATTAAGCATTTTTATTTGAATGTGTGAAATATCTGCAATATGTCCCATTAAACCACCGAGAGCATCAACTTCACGGACAATTATTCCTTTGGCAGTACCTCCGATTGATGGATTGCATGGCATGTCCCCGATATTTTTGATATTTCCTGTTATAAGTAATGTTTTTTTACCAATTTTAGCAGCGATATGACTTGCTTCAATTCCTGCATGTCCTCCTCCTACTACTATAACATCATACATATATTTTTCACCTACTTTCCTAGACAAAAATTACTAAATATTTTGTCAACTAGTTCATTATCATAACTGTCCCCAATAATTTGTCCTAGATACTCCCAGGCACTTTTTAAATCTATTTCTATCATATCAACAGAATAGCCATTATCTAAGTTACTTTGGGCACTTATCAAAGCTTCATGAGCTTTATTTATTAAATCTATTTCTCTTAGATTACATAGATAACTCATATCTTTATTTACAATATTATCTAAATTTAATTTAGTAATTATTCTTTCTTTTAATTTATCTAAACCATTTATATCTATGGTATTTCCATAAATTACATCTTGTAAATTAGTTGATAATACTAATTTTGTTTCTAAATCCATTTTATTTACAAAGATAATTAGTTTATCACTATTATATTTATCAAGCATTTGTTGTTCTTCTTCACTTAAAGCTTCGTTATTATTTAAAACAAGTAAAATTAAATCAGATGTATCAGCAGTTTTTTTACTTTTATCTACACCGATTTTTTCAACAATATCTTCAGTTTCACGAATTCCTGCTGTATCTATAAAATTAATTGCTACCCCATTTAGGGTAATTGTTCCTTCAACTATGTCTCTAGTTGTTCCTGGAATATTTGTAACAATGGCTTTTTCTTCATCAAGTAAACTATTTAAAATACTACTTTTACCTACATTTGGTTTACCTATTATAGCTATATTTACACCATTTTTAATAAGCCTGCCATTTTTAGAACCATTAACTAAACTATCTAATTCTTCTTTAATTTCATTTAAATATCCATGCATTAAATCTTCTGTTACTTGTAGTTCATCAGTATATTCTGGATAATCAATATTTACTTCAATATTAG